>Ga0114931_10000097_pt1 | contig 91830 bp, 93 predicted proteins | sample 2SBtaG_FD_89579 | JGI IMG/M metagenome (GOLD analysis project Ga0114931, IMG submission 89579) | Deep subsurface microbial communities from Kolumbo volcano to uncover new lineages of life (NeLLi) - 2SBTROV14_V59a metaG | ecosystem: Environmental > Aquatic > Marine > Volcanic | place: Kolumbo...
CTGATGACCGGGAATGTGGGGAGGCCGGGCACGGGGCTTCATCCCTTGCGGGGGCAGAACAATGTGCAAGGGGCGTCTGACGCCGGGCTCATTCCGATGTTTTTGCCTGATTACAAACTGCCTGATGATGATGCCGTGCGCGCGCGGTTTGAAGACTTGTGGGGTACGCCTCTTCCGGAAGAGCCTGGCCTTACCGTGGTTGAAATCATGGACGCCATTCACGGCGACAAGATCAAAGCCATGTATATCATGGGCGAGAACCCGGCCCTGTCGGACCCCAATGTGCACCGTGCGCGGGCCGCGCTGGCAAAGCTTGAACATCTGGTGGTGCAGGATTTGTTTCTCACGGAAACCGCCGCCTATGCCGATGTCATCCTGCCCGCCTCCGCCTGGCCGGAAAAAGACGGCACGGTCACCAACACCAACCGGCAGGTGCAGCGCGGGCGCAAAGCATTGGCCACGCCGGGCGCGGCGCGTGAAGACTGGTGGATTATTCAGGAGATCGCCCGTGGCATCGGTCTTGACTGGGCCTATAACGGTCCGGCAGATATCTATGCGGAAATGGCCCGCGCCATGCCGTCCTTGAGCAATATTTCCTGGGAGAGACTGGCGGACGAAAGTGCCGTCACTTACCCATGCCCCGCGCCGGATGTTCCGGGGACGGATGTTGTGTTCGGCGATGGCTTTCCCACCGCATCGGGCCGGGGGCGTTTCGTGCCCGCGTCCATCATTCCGCCCGATGAGCAGCCCGATGAGGCTTATCCCTTTATCCTCACCACCGGGCGGCAATTGGAGCACTGGCACACCGGCGAGATGACCCGGCGCACCTCCGTTCTGGATGCCCTGGAGCCGCAAGCGGTGGCCAGTCTGGCGCCGGCGGATCTGGACGCGTTGAACGTGAAGCCGGGGGGCAGGGTGCGCGTGGCGACCCGGCGCGGTGAAATTGATCTCATGGCGCGGGCCGACGGCGCGGTGCCCGCGGGTGCGGTGTTTATTCCGTTCTGTTACGCCGAAGCGGCGGCAAACCTTTTGACGAATGATGCACTTGACCCGTTCGGCAAAATACCGGAATTCAAATTTTGCGCCGCCAGGGTGGAAGCTGTTGACTGAATCAAGCGCAAACCATTCTGTTTTTCCCAACCCCGAAGATCCACGCCTGACAACCACTGTCAGCGGCATTGATCAGACAGGAATTTGCGTTCGCACCAATGTGGTGACAGAGCGCCCGTTGACGCTTTACCTGAATGCCCAGGAAATCGTTACCTTGATGACCATCGGCGATCACCCGCAGGCGCTTGGCCTTGGCTTTTTGCTCAATCAGCATATGTTAAAGCCGGATGACACCGTCACGGAAATCAATGTCGACGATGATCTGGGCGTTGTGGTGGTGCGCACCGCGCGGCAAACCAATTTTGAGGAGAAGTTAAAGAAAAAAACCCGCACGTCGGGGTGCGCCCAAGGCACGGTCTTTGGTGATATGATGGACGGCTTCGATGAAATTCAATTGAATGAGGCGGCGCGCTTGCACACGTCATGGCTTTATGGCCTGACAAAAACCATCAATCAGATCCCCAGCCTTTACTTGACTGCGGGCGCGATCCACGGTTGCGTCTTGTGTTGTGAAGACCGGCTGCTTCTTTATATGGAAGATGTCGGCCGCCATAACGCGGTCGATAAGGTCGCCGGGTTGATGTATCAGAATAATATTTCACCGGAGGATAAAATTCTGTACACAACGGGCCGCCTCACATCTGAAATGGTGATCAAGACCGTGCAAATGCGCATTCCCATTCTGGTCTCGCGCTCCGGCTTTACTGCCTGGGGGGTGGATCTGGCGCAACAAGCGGGACTGACCCTGATCGGGCGCGCGCGGGGCCAGCGCTTTTTGGCGCTTGCGGGGGAGACGCGCCTCATTTTTGATGCAGAGGTGAAAGTGGGAAGCCATGAATCATAACAATCAGGACACAAACAGTCCTGCTGTTGTTGGCGTCATCCTGGCGGGAGGTCAGGCGCGGCGCATGGGCGGTGGCGACAAGGGTTTGCAAAAACTGGGGCAGCGCACTGTGCTCGATTTTGTGGTTGAACGCGCAGGCCCCCAAGTACGCCATTTAATTTTGAATGCCAACGGCGATCCCGGACGATTTGCGGGACAGGCGCTGCCCGTGGTGCCGGATCTGGCGCCGGGCCATCTGGGGCCGCTCATGGGCGTGCTGGCGGGCATGGAATGGGCTAGTGAGCATGCGCCGGAATGTCGATGGATTGCCACTTTTCCGGCCGACACGCCATTTGTGCCACGAGATCTTGTGGCGCGGTTGATGCTGGCCGTGGCGGTGGAGCAAGCGGCGTTGGCCTGCGCCGGGTCACACAACCGACCGCATCCGGTGGTCGGCCTTTGGCCGGTGACGCTGAAAGCGGATCTGGAGACGGCTCTGCTCAAAGAGGGTGTTCGCAAAATTGATCAGTGGACGGCGCGCCACACGATCAGCGTGGTTCCGTTTTCAGCTCAACCGATCGATCCGTTTTTCAACATTAACGAAGCGCAAGATTTGAAAACAGCGCACAATCTTCTGGCGCTGCAAGTTCTCGCCGATGAAGGGGCGGCGCCATGAAGATCATCGGCATTGTCGGCTGGAAGAACAGCGGCAAGACCACGCTGGTCACCCAGCTTGTCGCCAGTTTGACGGCCAGAGGATTTGATGTTTCGACGGTGAAACATGCGCATCACGACTTTGATGTCGATCAAGAGGGGCGTGACAGCCACCGCCACCGCAGGGCCGGGGCGCGGGAAGTTCTGGTCTCGTCGGCGCGGCGCTGGGCGCTGATGCATGAATTGCGCGGGCAGGCGGAGCCCGGCCTGGAGGATTTGCTGGCGCATCTGACGTCGGTCGATCTGGTGATCGTTGAAGGCTTTAAGAGCGGCACGCACGAGAAAATCGAAGTGGTGCGGAAGAAAACGGAAGAACCGCTCTTGGCGGAAAGTGACCCGCGCATTGTCGCCATTGCCAGCGCTTGTAATCTGCCGGAATCTCAACTTCCCCTCCTGGATCTTGATGACGTGGAAGCGGTGGCCGGGTTTATCTGTGATCATTGTGGCTTGGATTCTGTGCCATGACCGATCCGTGTTTTGCGCAGGGCGTCCACCGCAAAACTTTGGCGCAAGCTCTGGATCTGTTGCAGGCGCGTGTCACGGCGGTTGTGGGCGTTGAAACGGTTTCACTTGAGCGCGCGGGCGGGCGCATATTGGCCGCGCCGGTGATCGCGCCGCGCGATGTTCCGGCGTTTGATAATTCCGCGCTCGACGGATTTGCATTTGCGCTCAGGGATCTGAAAGCCGCCCCCGCGCGCCGACTGCCTGTTTCGGCCTATATCCAGGCGGGGAGGGGGACCGCTGTGCCGCTTCAAGCGGGAACGGCGGCGCAGATCTTGACCGGCGCGCCGCTGCCCTCCGGCGCCGATGCGGTGGTGATGACGGAAGAGACGCACATCGCCGATGGCCGTGTCGTTTTTCCTGCATCGATCAAACCTGGACAGAATATCCGCAAAGCCGGCGAGGATATGCGTGCGGGCGAAGAGGTGCTGGTGCCGGGACGCCGGTTGCGTCCGCAGGATATCGGCCTTATCGCTGCCACCGGAGTGGCCCACATCGCCGTCTACGAGCCGTTAAGCGTGGCGTTGTTTTCCACCGGCGCGGAAGTGTTGGCGCCGGGCACACCCTATCGCGCTGGCGGTGTCTATGATTCCAACCGTTTTATGTTACGCGCGGTTCTGCAAGCGTGGGGCTGCGAGGTGATGGATCTGGGCATCCTGCCCGATGAACGCTCACGCGTGGAAGCAGCGCTCTCAGATGCGGCGGAGAACCACCATGGCGTGATCACCAGCGGCGGCGCGTCGCGCAGCGCCGAGGATCATGTGGTCCCTGCATTGCGCGCGCTGGGGAACGTGGATTTCTGGCAGATGGCGATCAAGCCGGGCCGCCCCGTGGCGTTCGGCCGGATCGGCGCGGCAACTTTTGTCGGCCTGCCCGGCAATCCGGTGGCGGCGCTCGTCTGTCTGCTGCGCATCGCGCGGCCCGTTCTGGGCGTTCTGGCCGGGCGCTCCTGGCTTGAACCACAGGCCTTTCAAGTGCACGCGGCGTTTGCTTTAAATAAAAAACCGGACCGCCGGGAATTCTTACGCGGGCGTCTCGTGAAGCACGCAACGGAGCTGACCGTGGAGAAATTCGCACCCGAAGGATCAGGCATCTTAACGTCACTTACCCGGACTCACGGTCTCATTGAACTGCCCGAGGAGATGGAAGGCGTGAGCATGGGAGATTTTGTTGACTTTATTCCCTATACGGAATTCATGTTTTGACGGGGCAATAGCCTGATCGTGACCGCGCGGACATAACCGGCTCTCCCGGCGCCGGAGGTTTACGCTTGCCTAATGGGGGCGGCCATGGGCTTGCGCCACGACCGGCACCCGAGATAAACCTCCTTCGGAGGCCGGATTTTAAGGAGTTTTTGATCGATTTACCCTTTTGCGATAAAGGATGAAGGATGGGCAGAAGCGGACTATACTCGGCCCGGTCATTGAGACCGGGTTTGCCGCCGGTCAACCCCTCAGGAGCGAGCACGTGAGCAAAAAGTCCACCCAGGCGCCTACCCCCCTCCCTGCCGCAAAACCTGAACTGGTGGCAGGCCGCGATGTGGCACCCGTGCCGGCGGCGGGGCGAGCGTCGACACAGAGCGTCCCGTGCGCGGCCCCTGATCTTTCCTCTCCCGCGCGCTTCCTCAATCGGGAACTTTCCTGGCTGGCTTTTAACAGCCGGGTGCTGGAGGAGGCCACCAATCTCAACCACCCCTTGCTTGAACGGCTGCATTTTCTCTCTATCTCCGCCAACAATCTCGATGAGTTTTATATGGTGCGTGTGGCGGGGCTGCGGGGGCAGGTGGAAGCAGGGATCACAACGCCCAGCCAAGATGGGTTAAGCCCATCGGAGCAATTGGCCCTGGTCAGCCAGCGCGCGGCAGACCTGGTGGCTGCCCAGCAGGCGTGCTGGACGAAGCTTGCCGGGGAAATGCGGGAGAATTCCATCGCGGTGCTGAAAGCGGAGGAACTGGAGGAACAAGAGAAAAGCTGGCTGGCGCATTATTTCCTGAGCAAGGTTTTTCCTGTGCTGACGCCCCTGGCGCTCGATCCGGCACACCCCTTTCCGTTTATTCCCAACAGGAGTTTTGCTCTGGCGTTGCAATTGCACCATGTGTCTGACGGACGGCGGATGACCGCCCTGTTGCCGATCCCTGATCAATTGGAGCGCTTTGTGACAATTCCCGCGCAATCCACTGAAGGCGCAGACGTGCCCAGCGCGCGGTATGTGAGTATGGAAACCCTCATCACGCTGTTTCTGGATCATCTGTTCCCGGGATATGACGTGATCACGCACAGCGCCTTCCGGGTGTTGCGGGACAGCGATATTGAAGTGGAGGAAGATGCGGAAGATCTGGTGCGATTCTTCGAGTCCGCCTTAAAACGCCGCCGCCGCGGGCATGTAATCCGGCTGAAGGTCGAACATACCATGCCGGAGGATATGAGGCAGTTCATTGCCGGCCATCTGGAGATTCCGCCACAGAATATTCTGGTCGTCGATGGCTTGCTAGGTCTAGATAAGACGGTGGAGATATTTGAGTGCACCAACCTTCCCGCCCTGAAGTTCAAACCTTTTGACGCCCGGTTCCCGGAGCGCATACGCGAGCATGGCGGCGATTGCTTTGCCGCTATCAGGGATAAGGATATTATTGTCCACCATCCATATGAATCGTTCGATGTGGTCGTGCAATTCATTCAGCAGGCAGCGGCGGACCCTGACGTTGTGGCGATCAAACAAACGCTTTACCGCACCAGTGAACATTCGCCCATCGTGGCGGCGTTGATCGAGGCAGCGGAATCTGGAAAATCCGTCACTGCACTGATTGAGCTCAAAGCGCGTTTTGATGAGGCGGCGAACATCAAATGGGCACGGGACATGGAGCGCGCCGGCGTGCAGGTTGTTTACGGTTTTATTGAGCTTAAAACCCACGCTAAAATAAGTCTCGTGGTGCGCCGCGAATCAGAGCGTTTGCGCTCTTACGTGCATTTTGGCACAGGGAATTATCACCCGGTCACGGCGAAGGTTTACACCGATTTGTCTTTATTCAGCGCAGATCCTGTTTTGGGTAGAGATGCAGCGCTGGTCTTCAACTACGTCACGGGCTATGCGGAGCCGTCGCGTTTTGAAAAGTTATTTTTGGCGCCCATGAATATGCGCACGCATCTTATGGATTGCATAGAAAAAGAGATCGCGCATGTGAAAGCGGGCCGCCCAGGCACCATCTGGGCTAAGTTGAATGCGCTTGTGGACCCGCATATGATTGATGCGCTCTATGCGGCCAGCACGGCAGGCGTGAATATCGAACTGGTGGTGCGCGGTATTTGTTGCCTGATTCCCGGTGTGCCGGGGATGTCGGAAAACATACGGGTCAAAAGCGTGATCGGCCGCTTTCTGGAGCACTCCCGCATTATCTGCTTTGGAAATGGCATGGCGCTGCCCTCGCCCCAAGCGCTGGTCTATATATCTTCCGCCGATTGGATGCCCCGCAACTTTGACAGGCGCGTGGAGACATTGATCCCGATCGAAAATGAAACGGTTCACGTCCAGGTCCTGGATCAGATCATGGTTGCGTTGCTGATGGACAAAGCGCAAAGCTGGGTCATGCAGTCCGATGGGTCCTACAAACGCGTGATAACCGGTAAGATTTCGGAGGATTCATTTGGCGCGCATAAGTATTTTATGACCAACCCCAGTCTGTCCGGGCGTGGCGAAGCCGTGAAGTGGGACATTCCGCCTCACATCGTGTCCTGAAATGGCCGGGTGAGAGTCTGAGGGGTTTCATATGACGGAGAATAAATCATCAGTTCCGGGATGAAAATAGACCGGCGGCGTCTGGCTGAAAATGCCGCTGCACCTGTCGGTATTGTCGACATTGGCTCGAATTCCGTGCGGCTGGTCGTGTTTGCCGGCGCTAGCCGCAATCCAGTCACCCTGTTTAACGAACGCATGCTGGCGGGCCTTGGGCGCAATCTAGCAACCACGGGACACCTGAATAGGGAAGGGGTGGAGCGGGCGCTCCGGGCTTTGGCGCGCTATCGTGCCGTTGCGCACTCCCTGGGCGCTGCGCGTCTGGTGGCGGTGGCGACGGCGGCAGTGCGGGAGGCATCAGACGGACCGGATTTTGTGCAGCGCGCCAGGCATGCCTGCGGCACGGACATCCGTGTTTTATCGGGCAAGGAAGAAGCGCGTTTCACTGCTCTGGGCGTGTTGTGCGGCATGCCGGATGCCCATGGGCTGGTGGGAGATCTGGGGGGCGGGAGCCTTGAAGTTCTGTCGATCGACCAGGGTAAGATTGGTCAGGGCGCGACGATACCGGTGGGGGGGTTGCGTTTAATGGATCTTTCCGCTGGCGATATCGGCAAGGCGCGGCGCATCACAGGCGACGCCTTGCAGCGCGCGTCGTGGATCAGTCAGGTCACGGGAAACTTCTATGCCGTGGGCGGTGCCTGGCGCGTGCTGGCGCGGATACATATGGCTCAGCATGGCTATGATCTTCATGTGCTGCAAAATTATATCATCGACCGCAAAGATGCGCTTGAACTGGCGCATCTGATAGCGGGGCAGAGCACGAAATCACTTAGAAAAATACCAAAGATATCCCGCTCCCGGCTTGAAAGTCTGCCGTTCAGCGCTGTTGTTCTGGAAAGACTGCTGACGCTCAGCCCGGTGGAAAAAGTTGTTATTTCGGCTTTTGGACTGAGAGAGGGGCTGCTCTATGATGGTTTTTCCGACGCCTTGAAAGCGTATGATCCGCTTATTCATTCCTGTACGGAGATTTCAGAAAGACTCAGCCGCTCTCCCGCATTTAACTTTGAACTGATTCAGTGGACGAAGAAGATTTTAGATCAAGTGGATGAAAACGAAGAGACCGGTCAACTCGCGAGAATGCGGGAGGCCATCTGTCTCCTGAGCGATATTGAATGGCGCTCCCACCCCGATCATCGCGGCGAGAATGCGTTTCAGGAGGTGCTCTTCGGGCCTTTGGGCAGCGTCACCCATGCGGAAAGATATTTCATCGCTCTCGGGGTGTTCCACCGCTATGAGGCGAAGGGCAGCGTTGTGTCGGGTGTTGTTCTTCCCGTGATTTCTCATGAATGGCGCAATCGAGCGCGGCTGATCGGCTTGCTGGTGCGCCTGGGCGCGACGGTAACCGGCGGCGCAGTCGGAATTATTCGCCACGTATCGCTAGAAAGAGGCGATAAACTTGTTCTGACGATACCTGGCACTCATGCCGATCTTGTGGGAGAGGCAGTGGAAAAACGTCTGGAGCCCGTGGCCCGGGCGCTGGGTTTAGTGGCGGAGATTCAAGTGCGCGTTTGAGGTCATGCCCCGGCTTGGATTTTTCGTCATTCCGCACCCCCCTCTTCATCACCTTGCGGGCAAGGTGGGAAATGACAAAAGTGGGTAAAGTGACGTCACAATCTCATTTTTCCTGGTCGGGCCCGTCGGATCTCAACTATATAAACAGGCGCGCGATGTCCCCGTACTTTACTACACCTACTCCGTCTCGATCTCCAAGGACGCCAAGATCGCGGCGCGGTCGGCATTGAGGGCCGGGGCGGCCGCGCGCGAGTCCGGGTCGGGGAAGGCTGAGAGTTTAATCGGATTGCCCGCCATCTGGACCGGCGCGCCGTGGGGGCCTTGCGCGCTGATGACCATGTTGCGCGCGCGCACCTGGGGGTCAGCCAAAATCTGCGCGACATTATTGATGGGGCCGCTGGGGATGCCGGCACTTTCCAGCACGCTCAGCCAATGGGCCACGGGGTGTGTCTCCAACAAGGCCTCAATATCCGTTTTCAGCGCGTCGACATTTTTGCAGCGCATCTCATTGTTGGCATAGCGGGGATCTTGCGCCAGATCGGGGCGTCCGAGCGCGGCTGCCAGTTTGACAAACAAACTGTCATTGCCCGCCGCGATCACCAGATAGGTGTCGGCGGCGTGGTAGGCTTCGAAAGGCGCGATGGAGGGATGGCGTGCGCCCAGCGGTCTGGGGATCTCGCCGGTGGCGTAATAGCGAGCGATGGCGTTTTCAAGAAGCGCCACTTGGCAGTCCAGCATGGCGACATCCACTTTGATTGCCTCTCCCGTCTGTTGCCGGTGATAGAGCGCCGATGAAATGCCGATGGCGGTGAACAGTCCGGCGCTCAAATCGCCGATGGATGAGCCGACGCGGGTCGGGGCCCCGTCTTTTTGGCCGGTGAGGCTCATGATGCCGCCCATCGCCTGCACCACCATGTCATAGGCCGGGCGCCGGGCGTAGGGGCCGGAATGACCAAAGCCGCTGGCGGCGGCATAGATCAGGGTGGGATAGCGGGTATGCAGCGCCTCCCAGCCAAAGCCCAGTTTCTCCATCGTGCCGGCGCGGAAATTTTCCACCAGCACATCAGCCTTGGCGAGAAGCTTTTTGAAGATTTTCCGGTCGCCCGCCTCCTTGAGATTGAGGGCGATGGATTCCTTGCCCCGGTTGAGTGACATGAAATAGGCGGAGTGCCCATCGACAAAGGGGCCGATGGCCCGCGCATCGTCGCCGCCGTCCGGCGTTTCCACTTTGATGACGCGTGCGCCCAGATCGCTGAGAATCATGGTGCAGAAAGGCCCGGCCAGGACCCGTGTCAAATCAAGAATGACCGTTCCCGCCAGAGGGCCCTCACACACGGCGCTTGGTGTTCCGGCCATGGGGCGCTTCAGGTGCTCTCGCCCGGGGCTTGGGGGTCCGGGCGAGGAGGATTTTCGATTTTGACCAAGTCCAGATGATGGGCTTGACCTGATTTTTCGCGCTCAAGGGCCTCACGTTCTGCTTTTAGACGACCGAATTTAACTCTGTTTTCAGTGCTTTGGCGTTCTTTTTTCAGATGCCGGAGCGCTTTACGGTATTGATTGAGATTAACAATTTCACCCATGGGCTTTATCTTAATCCTTTAAGGCTGCAAGAGCAGCACGCTTTTTGCAAACAGACAGTGACAAATCGCCCTATAATGGCCTCATATCGCGTGCAGTCTCTTTTGCGATCGATTGCGCCGTTTTGCGTCCTATCGGACCGCTGGAAAAAGAATAACAGGTGATTCTTGGATCGAGCCATCGCCATCTTTGTTTTTTTTATTATCATCGTGGTCGGAACGATCCTGGTGGCGCCGAGCTATATCGACTGGAACCGTTATCGCGGCGCCATTGAGGCCTATGCGCACGACATCACGGGGCGCGACGTTTCGATTGACGGGGATATCGGTTTTGCCCTGTTGCCGGTGCCGGAACTGACCCTATCCAAATTCTCCATCGCCAATGATGCGAGCGAGAACGCCCGTAAAATGATCAGCCTGGATCGGCTGGAATTGCGCGCGGCGCTCAAACCGCTTTTATCGGCGCGGGTGGAATTGACCGATGTGCATCTGATCCGACCTCTGATCGCGGTGGAAGTGCTGGCGGGTAATGAAACAAATTGGCGCTTTGATCCGGCGCAGGGTAAAGCCCCGCCGCCGACAATGCAGGTGCCCTGGTGGTTATCGGCCTTGCTGAGCGCCATTCGGCTGGATCACATGACCGTTGAGGACGGCACGCTCACCTATTCCGATGCAGAACTGCAAGTCAGCAATGAGGTGCGTGATCTCAATGGCGTATTCACGGCGGCGACATTGGATGGTCCGTTTACAGCCAAAGGACGGGCGAATTTTCGCGGCGTCGATATCCTGTTCGATTCGAGTGTGGGAGATACAGCGCAGGTGCGCGCGACGCCTGCGAGCCTGACGCTCACGTTTGTGACCAGTCAGGCGAAGCTGAAGTTCCGCGGGGTTCTGGAGAAAGCCAGTCTTTTTGGTCCAATCGCTGGGCGTTTGAGTTTCAAAACCACCGATGGCGGCGCCGGGTGGACGGATCTCATGTCCTTGATGCGCGGCGAGAGCGTGCCCAAACCCAAAGGTCGGCTGGCGAAGATTCTCGGCCAGGACCTCAATATTGAAGCCGATCTCAAAATTGCCGACCGCAAGCTGACGGCCGATGACCTTATCCTGGGGCTGGGGGGCGTACGCGCCAAAGGGCAGATCACGGCGACTCTGGGACGCGAATCGCATTTCACCGCCAAGCTGTCAGCGCGCAGCGTCAACCTCGATTCGCTGTTACTGGAAGCCGCCAAAAAAACCAAATCGGTGAACATGTCGAAAGCGGCCCCAACCATCGAAAAGGAACTGACGGGATTTATCCTGCCCGACAGTCTCACCGGAACGATCAACCTCAAAGTGGACGGCGTGATATATCGTGCGGGCGTCATCCAGAATCTCTCTGTCGAGGCGCTGGCGGAGAAAGGGCATATCAAGGTCAAACGCGCCACGGGCCGCTTGCCAGGCAAGACGGCATTTGTCGGCAAAGGCGCCTGGAGACCGGTGCCGGGGGGCACGCGTTTTGACGGTAAAGTGACGTTCAATTCTGAAAATCCGCGCGCGCTTTTAACCTGGGCCGGTTTGGCGGTGGACCAGGTGCCGGCAAACCATCTGAACACGCTCAATATCACAGGGCAGCTCAATCTGGCACCCTCTCAGGCGGGAATCAGCCAGGCGCGGGTTCAGCTTGATGGGCACGCACAAGAGGCGGGTTTTTCTGTTGACTGGCGCGGAACCAAACCGCGTTATGGCATCACCCTCACCTCCGATGCGTTTAATCTCGACCCTTACGCGTCGTTATTGCCAGATGAATTGAAACAGGTGACGTGGTTGAACAAGACGGCTGATGGCGAGATCGCTCTGGCGCCGACGGATATCTTTGCAAATGTCACCTTGAAAGTGCAGACATTCACTTGGCAGGGCACTCAAATGCATGGGCTGGATATCGATCTCAAAGCCCATGCCGGGACGCTGAAAATAAACCGTTTCGTCATCGCCGATTACGACGGCGCAGCCATTAATGTGCGGGGGCAGATCGGCCAGACCCTGCGCCGGCCGGACTTTGCGCTCACCGGGTCATTCGAGGCCGCTACACCCGCGCCGCTCTTTAAACTGTTCGGTTTTGACGGTCATGTGTTGAAGAATGCGGGCCGCACGTCCGTGCATTTTAGCGGCGCACTGGATGCCCAGACGGGTCAGGTGGCGCTGGAAGCCTCATTCCAGCAAAAGACAGGCGGTGCGGTGGAGATGACCGGCCAGGTGATCCGGGAAGGCGGGGCGTTTGTGCTGGACGCCAAAAGCACCGGCACTGATGGCAGTGTTCTTACCCTGAACGGCACCAGCGATGAAACGCTTTCGCAATATGAATTGTCTTTGAAAGCGCGCGCGCCCGATGTGCCTGCGTTTGCGGCGGTTTATAGCGTGGACTATCGCGTCGCCGGAGGAAAGTTAGGGCCGCTTGATCTCGTCGCCAACCTCACATTCGATGATCAGAAGTTTAAATTGAACACCCTGATCGCTCATATCGGCAAGGCCCAGCTTAACCTGAACGGCTCTTTGACTCTGGCAAGCGCAGGGCCGGTGTTTGAGGCCAAAGCGCTTTTCACCGATGTGGCGCTGGATCGCTTGACGCCTCTGAAAGCGCCGGTCGTTTTGTCTTCGGGTTTGCGATCGGTGCAGGATATCAAAACACTTCAGAATCAGATTTTGGGCACGGATGGGGAATCCATGCCTGCGCCCGCATGGGCCGGTCAGGCGCGCGGACAAATTCATGTGTCGGCGAACTCCATTTCCTCAGGCGTCTTCAGGTTTAAGGATCTCACAGGCGATCTCACGCTTAAAGAGGGAACATGGTTTGTTTCAGACCTCTCGTCCGATGTGTTTAACGGCACCTTGACGGGGGAGTTTTCCTACAGTGCAGGGGAGCTGTTGCCGGAGCTGAGCGGGGAAGTGAGCCTCAAATCGGTTGCGTGGAAAGCGGCGCTCAGCGCCTTACTGGGGATCGGCCAGGACGCGGTTCCCCTGTCGGGTCCAACGGATATCGATCTCAGTTTTGATGCTCTAGGCCATTCCAAACCCGCGCTGCTCTCCAGTCTTAACGGCAAAATCACCGTGGCGGCGGCGGACGGTGCGTTTGAAGGTTTTGATGTGCTGGCGTTCATCAAAGGCATTGGAGAGGCGACGAGCCTTGAAACATACCGGAAGATGGCGGCGGATACCATGACGTCGGGACGCTCTGCCTATCAATCGCTCTATGGGGTGCTTGATATAGAAGACGGAAAAATTCTGGCGCCCGCACGCAAGAATGCAGCGGATGAATCCCTTCTGGCGATTCTGTCCCCCCGGATGATCACCGATACGCAGGGCGCTGCGACACTCACCTTTGACGGTATGATCGATTTGACGACGCGCCTGATCAATGGCGAAGGGCGGATCCGGCTGATGGGCGCGGAGAAATCCCCTGCCTTGAACATTCGTCTAACGGGGCCGCTGAAGGCGCCGCAAAGGCACATCGAGTCGGCGGCGCTAGGGTCTTTTTACATCGACCAGTTTGCCGCGCGTGCGGATGATTTGACGGGAACCGAAACCGATCGAAAGATCGAGGTCTTCCGCTCCGCTATTGATACGTTGAATGCAGAGAATTAAGTGGTTAGACACAGCCTATCATCCCGCTGCCCCTTCTATTGTCATCCCGCTGCTTGACAGCGGGATCCACCTTAATTCATCAGTATACGCTTGACTTCATGGAATCCGCAGTCCCGCCACGGAGTGACAAGATAATGGTGGGTGACAAGGTGAGATTTGTTGGTCTAGCGAGCTCATTCTTTTATTGCTGTCGATAATAGTGAAGAATGAACGCGCGAATGGCGCTCGACAGGCCGGACTTGTCCGCCGCTTGCGTGCGCGCGTGGTCTATCGTGGCGACCAGCGCGCTCAATGACATGTCTTTGCGATTGGCGATGTCCTGAAGCGCCTGCCAGAAATCCGGCTCCAGGGAAATGCTCGTCCGGTGACCGGATATGGTGACGGATTTTTTGAGCGGCGGGGGCATGAGCGCACTTCTATTAAGCCTTGGGGCCGATCATGTTTTCCGGCCGGACAATGGCATCGAACTCCTCACCCGTGACAAAACCCAGTTTGACCGCTTCTTCGCGCAGCGTGGTGCCGTTTTTGTGCGCGGTTTTGGCGACTTTTGTGGCGTTGTCATAACCGATTTTGGGCGCCAGCGCGGTGACCAGCATCAGTGAGCGGCTCATCAACTGCGTGATCTGCTCTGTGTTGGGTTCGATACCGACGATGCAGTTATCGGTGAAGCTGAGCGCGCCGTCGCCGAGCAGGCGGATGGATTGCAGCAGATTGTAAATCATCACCGGTTTGAATACGTTGAGTTCCATATGGCCCTGGGAACCGGCCATGGTGATGGTGGTGTGATTGCCCATCACTTGCGCGCACAGCATGGTCAGGGCCTCGCACTGAGTCGGGTTGACCTTGCCGGGCATGATGGAGGAGCCGGGCTCGTTCTCGGGAAGTTTTAATTCGCCAAGCCCGGAGCGCGGGCCCGAGCCCAGCAGGCGGATGTCATTGGCGATTTTGAACAGGGAACACGCCAGGGTGTTCAGCGCGCCGGAGACCTCGACAAGAGCGTCATGGGCCGCCAGAGCCTCAAATTTGTTGGGCGCGGTTTCAAAGCCTAGGCCGGTGATATCAGAAACTTGCGCGGCAAATTTTTCCGCAAAGCCGATCCTGGTATTCAGCCCTGTGCCGACAGCCGTGCCCCCTTGTGCCAGATAGCGCAGGCGCACGGTCGATTCCCGCACCCGGTCAATGCCGTTTTCCACCATGGCCTGGTAACCGGAAAATTCCTGACCCAGAGTCAACGGCGTGGCGTCCTGAAGGTGCGTCCGACCGATTTTTATGATGTCTTTCCAAGCCGACACTTTATCGTCCAGCGCTTGCGCCAGGTGGCGCAGGGCGGGCAGCAGGCGGTGATGAATTTCCTCCATGGCGCTGATGTGCATGGCAGTGGGAAAGGTGTCGTTGGAAGACTGGCCCTTGTTGCAATGGTCATTGGGGTGGACCGGGTCTTTCGAACCCATGATTCCGCCCAGCATTTCGATGGCGCGGTTTGAAATCACTTCATTGGCGTTCATGTTGGACTGCGTGCCCGAGCCGGTCTGCCAGACTACGAGGGGGAAGTTGTCATCGAACTTTCCCTCCATCACTTCGCCGGCCGCATCGGCAATGGCCTGGCCGATTTTGGCGTCGAGATCGCCTTGCGCCATATTCACCAGAGCGGCGGCGCGCTTGATGATTCCAAGCGCCCGGATAAGGGCGGGGGGCATGGTCTCGGTGCTGATTTTAAAATTGCCCAGGGAGCGCTGGGTCTGCGCCCCCCAAAATTTATCGGCCGGGACTTCCAGGGGGCCGAATGAATCTGTTTCAGTGCGTGTTTGTGCCGTCATGTCTGGTTCTTTTCAGGTTTTCAGGTCAGTGGGAGAAAATGGCATAGCACGTTCCCCCGCCGCTCTGAAGATGTTTTAAGATTGCGGAATTAATTGCGCCGTGGCGCTGGAACGGGCGACCAGACGATTTTTCTGATCATAAAGGCTGCCCTCGCAATAGACAATATTTCTGCCGTATTTCAGCACCTCTCCGACCGCCCGCAAAGGGCCTGGCAGGGCGGGGCGTAGAAAACTGACTTTGAGTTCCAATGTCGGCAGATGCATCGTGAAGCCTGAGCGGATAACCCCGGCGACCGCCATAGCGTCATCAAGCATGGCCGTCAGAAATCCGCCCTGTACGGTGCCGATTGGATTGCAAAATTCCGGGCGCGCTTCGAATTGCAAAACCACGCGATCCTTTTTCTGGTCAATTTCCAGAATTTCCAACCCCAGCAGAGCGGCGCTTGGCGGCCTGGCCCGTCCTTTCATGAGCGCAATGATTTCCGTATCGGTAAGCTGGGGGGGTGCGTCAGAAGACATAAAACTTATTTTTTACGAAAAGCGTCGAGGCTGATGACATCCCCTGAGCCTTCTTTAACGTCTGCGTCGTCTTCTGACGCGTCGTCTCCGGGCGCGGCGGGTGCCGGTTCTTCGTCTTCGGGACCTGGTGGCGAGCAGATCTCTTCATCAACGGCGTATTGAAGCCCGAATTTGACGCTGGGATCGGTAAATGCCTTCACCGCAGTAAAAGGGATATGGAGATGTTCCAGAACATTACTAAAGCTCAGGTCGACTGAAAAGCTTTCGGCATCAGTTTTGAGGTCCCAAAACTGATGTTGCAGGACGATGGTCATCTCATGGGGAAAACGGCGGCGCAAAGTATCTGAAATGTCGACTCCGGGAAAGTCGGTGCGAAAGACAATGAGAAAATGGTGCTCGCCCGGAAACCCGTTTCGTGCGACGGATTCCAGTGCCTGCGCCATCACGCCGCGCAGGGCTTCCTGAATCATTTCGTCGTACTGTAAGAAATCTCCGGTCATCGGCACTGCCCTTTTGATGCGCGCGCTCAACCTAAAGCACAAACGCGAGACTGGAAACCAGATTCTGGGAAAAGCGACGATAAAATGGCTGGCGCCCTGTCTGGACTCGGCGATTGACTTCAATACTGGCCCAGGCGCAAGCTCGCCGGGGGCGAGGCGATTGTGTTGTTTCTAACAGGGGGAGAGCAGGCATCATGCGAATCGACGTGATTTTGGAGTCAAACAATTCGGCCGACGAAATCTGCGCATTGGGCGCGCTTGCCGAAGAATGCGGGCTGGGCGGGTATCCAGCATGTTGGATGCGCGCGATCCCTTCGTGAATTTTTCGGTTCTTGCCCGGGCCACGGAAAAAATCAGAATGGGGCCGCGTTATGCGGACGGCATCATGTTCAGTGATTTTCACTTGCCGCAACTTGAAGAGGCCTTCGCTATTATAAATCCGGCACTGGAAAAGGCCGGCCGGGCCAAATCCGAATTTCGCGTCAATAATTTCTGGGCGTGGCATATTAAAAAGACAAGGACGCGGCTGTGAGAGAGGCGCGGCAATGGCTGTGTTTGCGGGGTATGCTGGCCCGCGACACCACGCGCTTTTTCAAGAGCGAAGCTGGATTGCGAAATTGTCGAAGCCAATATGGGCGCATTCTTCGGGGCGTTGCGCAAACGCACTCACGAGATTGAAGGCGTGCCGGAGAGAATTATCAGCGCTCTCGTGGAAAATCTTTGCTCGGCCACTTCGATAGACGAGATCGACACACAGATTGACCGGTTGAGGCAATTCGAAAAGGCGGGTTTGACGGAATTTGCTCTTAGAATCTACGAAGATCCGGCCGACACGATTCGTCTCATTGGCGAAGCCGTGGTGCCGGCTTTGAATGGCTAGGGCGCATTCCGAATGAAGTGAAATCACCGTCCCTCCCTCCCTCCCGCCCGGCTTCAGCTAAGGTGAACTTTGTTCGCATAAGCTTACGCATCCCTCTCCCCCTTGGGAAGAGGGCAGGGCGAGGGGGTATGGTTTATTAATCCTTGTGCGGATGAATGAGGCATCCATTTGGAGGCCAGGCGCCTTTGGTGAGGTGTATACCCGTTCGGTTGCGGATATAGGCGGCTTCCTGACGGTAGACATTCATGGCCCAGTGCAGGTGTTTTTCAGCCAGACCGATGCAATGCGCGACATCCCTGATTTCGATTTCATGGGTGAAAGCAAAGCGCAGGGCGGGCAGGCCAAGGCCTTTGCGGCCTGCCGTCAGGTTGGTGTGAGAGATGGTGAAGGCGGTGCGTGACGCCAGCCCCGTGTTCAGGCGTATATGGGCGTCGCTGCCGTCAATGAGGTTCAGGCCGAGATATGTGGCGGACATGGCGATGAGGTCGATCTCATTGCGGATTTCTTCATAGCGTTTGGCGCTTGAGGTACGCACATAAACATTGCCGTCGTTCTGCAAAGGGGCGATGAGATCGTGCAGCTCAGTCAGTTTCCGGCTGATATCTCCGATGGCGATCACGGCCTGCTCAATGGTCTTGATGGTCCGTGTGGCGTAGGCTTTTTGTTTGACTCGCGTGGCCTCACCCTGAAAACTGGCATGGACCAAGGCCCGTCTCACGCTGTCTGCCGTGCGGCGCGTGGCCTTGTTGGTGAACAGTCCGCGCACAAGCCTCAACACCGGGCCGGTGTCTTCTTCCGGCTCGTGATCGTCGTCTTTGTCTGAATATGCAACCATCATCGACATGGCATCATCTTTACCTCAAGCAGCAGTATGCTGCGGCGCCGATAAGATAGCGTTAAGGAAACATCCTTAATTAAAACCAAATGACCGACAGGACTCCTAAACAGGTTAGGTTTTAGCGGGAAGAACCGATATTCAGTTGGATACCCGTGTCAAGCCCGGGTGACAATAAGGGGCGCCGCGCGAAAACGGCGGGGCGTTTCATCTGCCTACTGTCGTTTCAAATTCTTTCACCGATTGATCCAGCAGGTCACGGAGGAATTTGAAGGTGGATTTCGATTTGCCGCCGAGTGCCGGCAGAGGCGTTTTTTCCTTACTGGCGGTGATGTTCATCATCAGTGTTTGGCCGTTCAGACGATAGTCCAGGCGATAGGTCACAGTGCAATTTTTCCGCTTCACCACATCACCGACCCGCACGCAGGTGAAGGAAAACACCGACAGGCTGAGTTCCTCAATCTGGCGCTGGCGCTGCATGGCTTTGGCGAACCGGTCCAAGAGATAAGCGCCGCAAGAGATCCGGGTGTCGTCATAAGGGCAGGTGAGGGCTTCAAAGCCGGAGCGATAGAGGCGCAGGAAAACCGCGTCCCCGGGCGGTGTGGCCGCTGACACGGGCAAGGCGGCGGGCGGCGCGGAACTGGCGCAAGCGGTGAGTGTGATGCACAGCGCAAAGATGGAAATAAGGCGTGAACAGCCGAACATGGAGAACCTCAAAGTTCAGGAGCGGAGGGACCCCATGCTTATCCCAGATTATTGAGAAAAGGTAAGCTTTTCTGTCAGGCACGGCGCAGTACCTGGAGAGATTGCTCGATATGGCTGCGCGCCCAGGCCAGACGCTTCCGGGCGGTCTGCGCTGACTTTATTACCATGGTGATGTCTGCGTCACTTTCAAAATTCATAACGGCATGGGGAAGATTGAGCCCGGTTGACCCGGCGGTGAGATCCGTATGGATGATGACAAAGCGTGACTGCGCCGCCCGGCCAAAGAAGATCACCCGCTGTTGCCCGTTCCCGTCGATCAGATTGACGCCGTCATAGCCGGCTGTTTGCGTGCACAGATCCACGCCGCTGCATAGCGTTTCATAGCGCTGCGCCAGACGGGCGCGCGCGGTGGGGCAGGCGGCGGTTTTGACCTGAAGCAGCGTCTGCTGAATCCGCGTGACAAAAATGTCTATTTTTTCAATCCCCTCCAGAGTGACCTGTAGCAGTCCATGGGTCTGGGCATGAGACGCTTGGTGTTGTGCCGAAGTGGGACGCTCGGGCCGGCCTTTGGGCGTTATGCGGCAGGTGCGCTGCGCGCGCCGGGTCATGGTGCGGGCGGGCGCAGGGGGCGCAAACCCAGCAATTGCGTGATTTTGACGGGAGCGCTGGAGTGTGGACGCTGTCTGAATTGGGGGCATGAGAAGTTTGTACCTTTGAGACGTTTCTTCTTAAGTTAATTAAAGGTTAAACTCTCCCTTGCAATCAATGTTCCATCCCTGATGAGGGGGCACTTTCACCCGCAAGATAAAGAGGAAATGAATGGCTAATTTACAGGGCAAAACGCTTTTCATCACCGGCGCCAGCCGGGGCATTGGGCTGGCCATCGCGCTCCGCGCCGCGCGGGACGGGGCGCAGGTCGCCATCGCCGCCAAAACCGCCGCGCCGCACCCCAAGCTTCCCGGCACTATTTACACGGCGGCCGAGGAAATTGAGCAAGCGGGGGGAAAGGCCCTGCCGCTCGTGGTCGATGTGCGCGAGGAGGCCCAGGTGCGGGAGGCGGTGGAATAAACCTCCGCAAAATTCGGCGGCATTGATATCTGCATCAACAACGCCAGCGCCATACAGCTCACCGGCACGCTGGAAACGGAGATGCGCCGGTTCGATCTCATGCATCAGGTGAACACGCGCGGCACGTTTCTAGTGACCAAAACCTGCCTGCCTTTTCTCCTGAAAGCCAGTAATCCTCATGTGCTGATGCTCTCTCCGCCCCTTGATATGAGCGTCAAATGGTTTCGCGGCCATGTCGCCTACACCATGGCGAAATACGGTATGAGCGAATGCGTGTTGGGGATGTCATCTGAGTTCCAAGAACAGGGTGTTGCCATTAACGCCTTGTGGCCGCGCACCGGCATCGCCACCGCCGCGATCCGCTATGCCCTGGGTACGGAAGAGAGCATGCGCACCTGCCGCTCACCAGACATTATGGCGGATGCCGCGCATGTCATTCTCACCAAACCGGCGCGCGACTTTACAGGGCATTTCTGCATCGACGATATTCTTCTTTATGAAAACGGCGTGCGTGATTTTGATCAGTACCGCGTCGATCCATCTTGCGATTTGATGCCGGACTTTTTCGTGCCGGATGAATGCACGCCGCCGCCCGGCGTGACGTTGAAAGCGTTCAGTTAAGTGGGATCGTGAAAGTGAAACTTATTACCGTCATAATGGCGATCCTTGGAATCACTATTTCCTGGAGTGTTTGGAGATCCCGTGGTGAAGATAAAACGATTGATTTAAGCGAAGTGAAACAAGACGAGAAGATTCAATCAACTCTTCCCTCCGACCAGAGTTTTCTTTGGTTAGAGGAAATCGAGGGCGACGACGCACTTGAGTGGGTGAAGGGACAAAACGCCAAAACTCTGGACGAACTGACGCAGGACCCGCGCTATGCGACATATCGGGCGGAGGCTGAGGCCATTCTTACCGCGCCTGACCGCATTGCTGTCGGGCGCCTCAAGGGCGGTGCGGTTTACAATTTCTGGCAAGACAAAACCCATGTTCGCGGGCTTTGGCGGCGCACCTCTATTGATGATTACAAAAGCGGAACACCGGAGTGGGAAACCGTTCTGGATGTAGATAAATTAGCCGCGAAAGAAGATAAAAACTGGGTCTTCGGGCGTATGATTTACCTTGAGCCCGGAAACACTAAATGTATGTTGTCGCTTTCTCCAGGGGGCTCCGATGCCGCCATCTACCGGGAATTTGACATGGTTAAGAAGAAATTCGTCGAGGACGGATTCAACTTGCCATTGGCAAAATCCTCCCTCGCATGGGTTGATGAAAACACGCTGCTTGTGGCCACCGATTGGGGAGAGGGCTCGCTCACCACAAGCGGGTATGCACGCATTGTCAAACGCTGGAGGCGGGGCACGTCGCTCAAAAGCGCTGAAACGGTTTTAGAAATTGATAGTCAGGAAATGATGGCTGTTCCCCGTTCAATACTGCGAGAAGATGGCAACGGTGTCTTTATCAGTGAACGGAGGGACTTTTTTTCCACCCGACTTTTGGTTATGGCCCCGGGCGGTGCTTTTATCAAATTACCAATTCCAGAGAGTGCGGAACTTTCGCGCATGTTCAAGGGGCAGGTTATTATACAACTCAAAGATGATTGGGAAAGAGACGCGGCAATATTCAAAGCAGGCAGTTTGGTCAGTTTCCCTCTGAGAAGTTTTTTTGAGACCGGCAAGATTTTCCGTGTCGATCTGGTTATCGATCCTGGTGAGAATGCCACGATCACCGAAAGTCTTGGTAATGCCGTCGCGTCGGGCAAAAGTGTGGTGTATATCCATGTTCTGGAAAATGTGACCAGCCGGGTTTACGCCTACACCTATGACGACAATGGCTGGCAGGGGCAACCGGTCGCTCTGGGAGAGAACATCATTGCATCGATTTCATCTGCTGATTCGGGCAGTGACGATGTGCTTGTGACGATTGAAGATGCGCTGACGCCGGATCGCTTGTCGTTGCTGAACGTCAAGGAGGGCAAGCGGGTGGATATTCAATCCTTGGCCGCGCAATTTGACGCTTCGAATCTCGTCATTGAAAAAGCGAAGGCAGTCAGTAAAGACGGTACGCGGATTCCCTATTTTGTCATCCGCCAAAAAGACGCGGCGTTTGACGGCACGGCGCCGACGCTCATCTATGGGTATGGCGGATTCGATATCGCAATTTTGCCCAACTATAATGCACTTGTGGGTAAACTGTGGTTGGAAAAAGGGGGTGTCTATGTCATTGCAAATATTCGCGGTGGCGGTGAGTTTGGACCCAAATGGCATCAAGCGGCGCTCTTGAAACACCGCCAGCGTGCTTTTGATGATTTTGCCGCGGTCACTGAGGCTGTGCAGAAGTCGGGCCTCACGTCGCCGGCCCGCACCGGAATCACAGGCCGTTCCAACGGTGGTTTGCTGGTTGGCGTGATGGCCACGCAGCGGCCTGAACTTTACAATGCCGCAGTCTGCGGCGTGCCGCTGCTGGATATGCGCCGCTATGATAAATTGCTGGCAGGGGCCAGTTGGACGGCTGAATACGGCGACCCGGACGATCCCAATATGTGGGCCTATCTCAAAACCTATTCACCGTTCCACAATGTGCGGCCGGATGGCATCTATCCACAAATTTATTTCTTTACCTCAACCAAGGACGACCGGGTGCATCCCGGTCATGCCCGCAAAATGGCCGCCAAATTTGAGGCCTATGGTCTGCCATATTATTACTACGAGAATATGGAGGGCGGACATGCGGGCGCCGCCAATCTGAATCAGACGGCCACCATGCGCGCGCTTGAGTTCGTCTATCTCGCCCGCAAGTTGGGCAATGATGTGCAATCATAAGGGAAACCCCTTGCGTGACCACGCTCCTTTTTACCCATGAGGCCTGTCTGGATCACCTTGTGCCGGAGGGTCACCCTGAGGTTCCAGCGCGGCTGGAGGCCATAGAGAAGGCTCTGTCCGAACCGGAATTTCAAACCCTTGTGCGCAAGACCGCACCACTGGCAACGCCTGCGCAACTGATGCGGGTGCATCCTGAACGTTATGTAGAAAAGATTATGGCGGCGATGCCCTCAAGCGGTTTTTACTCTTTTGACCCTGATACACCCGCTTCTCCAGGCACGCGCGAAGCCGTTTTGCGTGCGGCTGGCGCGGTGGTGGCCGCCGTCGATGACGTGATGACGGGGGTGGCGCAGAACGCTTTTTGCGCCGTGCGTCCGCCGGGCCATTACGCCGAGCCGGAACGGGCCATGGGCTTTTGTTTTTTTAATGCCGTTGCCATCGGCGCGCTCCATGCCCACGCTGTTCATGGGGCGGCCCGCGTGGCTGTGGTCGATTTTGACGTGCATCACGGCAACGGAACCCAGGCTGCATTCTGGAACGATCCCAACCTTTTTTACGCTTCAAGCCATCAGGCGCCCTTTTATCCGGGCACGGGCGGGCTTTCACAGACAGGGCGTCACGGCCAGGGCAATATCGTGAATGCACCGCTTGAGGCGGGCTCTGGGGCGGCAGCGTTCCAACAAGCCTGGGAGGGGCGCATTTTGCCTGCTCTGGATGCCTTTGACCCGGATTTTATCCTGATTTCCGCCGGTTTTGACGCGCACAAGGCAGATCCCCTGGGCGGGCTCAATCTGTCGGAAGAGGATTTTGCCTGGGTCACAGAGGCCCTCAGCGCTGTGGCCGCGCGCCGCTGTGGGGGGCGTGTGGTGTCGGTTCTGGAAGGCGGATATGATCTGCCGGCTCTGGCGGCCAGCGTGGCGGCGCACGTTTCGGTTTTGATGACGGCGCGAGTCGCCTTATTTTGAGCGTTGACGCCGTGAACGGCTTGGCTTAAGCCGTCTGGCTGATGAATTGAACGAGGGAAAAATGGCGAAATCCAAACCGTCTGAAATCGCTGGTGATATTGCCTCTCTCAGCTTTGAAGATGCCTTGAGGGAGCTTGAGTCGATTGTCGGGAAGCTGGAAGCGGGGAATGTTGACCTGGAAAAGTCCATTGAATTTTATGAACGCGGCACACAACTCAAAAGCCATTGTGAAGCCAAGCTAAATGCGGCCAAATCCAGGGTCGATAAAATTACATTATCCGCAGACGGATCGGTATCCGCTGAGGAAATTGAAATATCCTGACTTTTATCATTTTCAGTCATTTCATAAATGGGGTGCGGTGCACAGCATGACACTGGAAGAAGCATTGAGCGAGACAGCGCAATTGGTTGCCCTTAATGTGGACCAATTGCTCCCGAGCCCCGAAGATGCTGAGGCGAAACTGCACGAAGCCATGCTCTATGCCATGACGGGCGGCAAACGGCTGAGGCCCTTTCTGGCTCTGCAAAGCGGCTGCCTGTTTGGTGTTGATGAGGCCAATATGGTGCGCGTGGCCGTTGCCGTGGAATGTATTCACGCTTACTCGCTGATCCATGACGATCTGCCGGCGATGGATAACGATACGCTGCGGCGCGGACAACCGACAACCCATGTGCAGTTCGATGAGGCGACGGCCATTCTTGCCGGTGACGCTTTGCAGGCGCTGGCGTTTGAGATTCTCGCCAATCCGCTGACCCATTCAGATCCCTATATCCGCTGCGAGTTGACGGCGTCACTGGCCAGGGCCGCGGGTTGCCGGGGCATGGTGGGCGGTCAGATGATCGATCTTGAGTGTGAAAATATGTCCCCCAATATTGGCATGGTGACGCGGTTACACCAGATGAAAACCGGGGCGCTGATCGCTTTTGCCTGCGAATCGGGCGCCATTATGGGGCGGGCCTCAAAGGAATCCACCCATGCGCTGCGCGCCTACGCCCACGATCTGGGACTGGCCTTCCAGGTGGTGGATGATGTACTGGATGTGGAAGGCGACCCGGAGGTCATGGGAAAATCGGCAGGCAAGGATGAGCAAAGCGGCAAAGCGACCTTTATCTCCATTCTGGGACTGGAGCGCTCCCGCGAGCAGGCGCAAATCCTGGCCGCGCAAGCCAAGACGCATCTTGATTTGTTTGACGAAAAAGCCGACCTTTTAAGGCAGGTCAGTCAATTTGTGTTGACCCGGCACAAATAGGCGGGCTTTGGTGTGCCGGCCGCAGTGGCGGGGATAAAATGTCAGTAGTGGAGGACCATTGAGGTGCCAGGAAAAATCGAAACGCCGTTGTTGGATCAGGTACATATTCCGGCGGATTTGAGGGATTTTGACCGTCAGAAATTGCGGCAACTGGCCGATGAGTTACGCCGGGAAACGATTGATTCCGTTTCCGTCACGGGGGGACATCTGGGCGCGGGATTGGGCGTGGTGGAATTGACCGTCGCGTTGCATCACGTGTTCAACACCCCCGATGACCGTCTGATCTGGGATGTGGGGCACCAATGTTATCCTCACAAAATTTTGACCGGGCGCCGGGATCGCATTCGTACCATTCGCCAGGGTGGCGGGCTGTCTGGCTTCACCAAACGGGCGGAAAGTGCCTATGACCCGTTCGGTGCGGCCCATGCCGCCACCTCAATCTCGGCTGGCCTGGGCATGGCTGTGGCGCGGGATCTTACCGGCGGCGAAAATAACGTCATTGCGGTGATTGGCGACGGCTCGATGAGCGCGGGCATGGCCTATGAGGCCATGAACAATGCCGGCGCCATGGACAGCCGCCTGATCGTTATTCTGAATGACAATGAGATGTCCATCGCACCGCCGGTGGGGGCCATGAGCGCCTATCTGGCGCGGCTTCTGTCTTCACGTCCTTATCAGGGCGTGCGGCACATCGCCAAACAACTGGCGAAAAAGATGCCGCGCTCGGTGTCTGAAACCGCACGCAAGGCGGAAGAATACACCCGGGGCATGGCAACGGGTGGCACATTGTTTGAAGAGCTTGGTTTTTTCTATGTCGGCCCCATAGACGGGCATAATCTGGATCATTTAATTCCTGTACTGAAAAATGTGCGTGAGATGAAACAAGGCCCGATCCTGGTTCATTGCATCACGCAAAAAGGCAAAGGATATGCCCCCGCCGAAGAAGCCGCTGATAAATATCACGGCGTGGCGAAGTTCGATGTTGTGACGGGGGCTCAGAAAAAAGGCAAGCCCAATGCCCCGAGTTACACGGGCGTGTTTGGGCAGGCCTTGATAGAGGAAGCCCGCCGCGACGATAAAATTGTTGCGGTCACCGCCGCCATGCCGAGTGGCACCGGGCTTGATAAATTTGCCAAAGTGTTTCCGGAGCGCATGTTCGATGTCGGGATCGCCGAGCAGCACGCGGTAACTTTCTCGGCTGGGCTGGCGGCGGAGGGTCTCAAACCTTTTGCCGCTATTTATTCGACATTCTTGCAGCGCGGCTATGATTCGGTCGTTCATGACGTGGCCATCCAGGGTCTGCCGGTGCGTTTTGCTATGGATCGGGCAGGGCTGGTGGGTGCGGACGGGCCCACGCATGCCGGCTCGTTCGATACCACTTTCCTGGCCACTTTGCCGGGCATGGTGGTGATGGCGCCGTCGGATGAGGCAGAGCTTGTGCACATGGTGGCGACCGCCGTGGCGATTGATGACAGGCCGTGCTCTTTCCGCTATCCACGCGGGGAAGGCGTGGGCATTGATCTGCCGGAGCGGGGCGATATCCTCAAACTGGGGCGTGGCCGTATTATGCGGGAGGGCACGAAAATAGCCTTGCTGAGTTTCGGCACGCATCTGAGCGAAGCGCTAAAAGCGGCGGAGGAACTGGAAGCCCAGGGTCTGTCCACCACCGTGGCCGATGCGCGGTTTTGCAAGCCTCTTGACGAAGATCTGGTGCGCCGTCTGGCCCGTGACCATGAAGTGCTGATCACCATCGAAGAAGGCGCCGTGGGCGGTTTCGCCTCGCATGTTCTGCAATTTATGGCGCTGGACGGCCTGCTTGATGCCGGCTGCAAGGTGCGTCCCATGGTGTTGAAAGACGCTTTCATCGATCACAACACGCCGGCGCTGATGTATGCGGAAGCGGGCCTGAATGCCGAACATATTGTCCGCACAGCTTTTCAGGCTCTGGGCCGCGATGCCGAGCTTTCTCAAGCCGAGATCATCAAACTGGCCTGAGGGCGTCTTTTTCAGCAGATCGTCAGTTCGGGAAGTTTGGGAGAGGCGTGAAAAACCCCTCTCCCCGTCCGTTTGTCAGGTTTAATGCGCGGGCAGTTCGACCCCCGGCATCAGGTGAATCTGGGCCGTGCCCTCGCCATCCCAGGCCGCGTCTTCCCAATGATCGCCGACCTTTTTGCTGCCGTCAAAGGCGCCGCACAGATCTTTTTGCGCTTCGACGTGATAGCACAAGGTTGCGCCATCATATGTCCACGTCCCCGAAACGCCGTCAGAGCGCTGGAATGTGCCGTCTTCATCCATGGCGAAATACAATTCGCCAAATCCGGGTGTTTTGACATGAATGGTATTGCCGGAAAATCCAGTCGCCGCGGCATAAGCCGAACTCGCCAGGACAATTCCCAGAGTGATACCCTTTAAAAAAACTGATTTCATCATGGATTCTCCCTCGTTTGATTACAAATTTGCGAACGTCAGGCTCTCAAGGCAACCAATTTTGCACTATAGTTAACAAATAAAATGAATTGCAAGCTTGTGAGTTATGCGATTGAATGTTATATGTTTATAATAAGTTTGCATTGTCTTGAATGCGGCTGTTTCGGGGGTGAGCGGCGGTAGCGCATCTTTGAATCCGGAGTAAGGGGCATCACATGATTTTCAGGCGCTCTCTTCATGATGCGCTGTAACTTAAGAGGGGGAAATAATGACAATAAAATCTCATTGGCTGGGCGGTACGGTATTGGCGCTGGCGGCAAGCATGATGTTACCCGTGCCGGATGCTTTTGCGCAGGGCGTGAATGAAATCGTTGTGACCGCGCGGCAGCGTTCGGAATCCGTCGTTGATGTTCCCGGTACGGTGAATGTGCTCACGGCCGACACTCTGAAAAGCGCGGGTGTTGAACGGGTTGAAGATTTCATCAATTTGACACCTGGCGTTTCTTTGGTGAACGCGGCGGAAGTTGGCGATACCCAGGTCAGTATTCGGGGTATTAACGGCGCGCGCGATGCGGAAAACAGTTTTGCGTTTATCATTGACGGCATTTTGTACAGCAATCCAGCGGCGTTCAACCGCGAATACACTGACCTGAAGCAAATTGAAATTTTCAAAGGGCCACAAGGCGCCATCTATGGCCGGAATGCTGCGGCAGGGGCCATCATTGTCACCACGACCAAGCCTGGTAATGATTTTGAAGCGTTCATGAAAGCCGGCGCGGGCAATGATGATTCCTACACGGCGCAAGCCATGGTCGGTGGCCCCATCGTCGAAGATAAATTATTTGTCCGTTTAAGCGGCGATTTTCGCACCACAGACGGATTCTTCAAGAATTCATTTCTTGGCAAAGACAATGTGGTCGATAATTTCAGGGACTTCAATATTAACGCACGGGTTGTCTGGGAACCCACACCTGATCTCAGCTTTGATTTTCGCACGCGTTATGGCGAAGTGGATGCGTCTTCCATTACGTTTAATTCCGCTTTTGCCTTGCCTGCATTTGGACCGGCTGCGTTTGAAAATGTCAACGATCATAAATTCCAGTTTCAGGGAAACATTGACCCCTCTAATGATCAGCAATCCTTGGAGCTTTCCGGCAAGTTTGATTATGACATGCACTGGGCCACGCTGACGGGCTGGCTCCTTTACAGCTCTATTAATCAGAATTTCCTGTCCGATGGCACCAGCGCCGGGTTTGGCTTCTTTGCCACCGAGCCCAATTGCGTCGCCAGCGCGGCGGCTTTGGCAGGCTTTCCTTTGCCGCCGCCCACTTTCGACTCGGGAAATCCGGCGCCGTTTTTGGTTGATCCCACGGGCTCATTCCTGGGTGCTTATACCCCGCTCACCTGTGACGGCTACCAATACCAGGTGCGTAATCAGGAGGATGTGAGCTTTGAATTCCGTTTGACATCCCCGGGCGATCAGCGCGTGCGCTGGCAGATTGGAACGTATCTTCTTGATATTAATCGGACGGTCGGGGTAGCAACGCTGATTGATCCGACTTTGGGGCTTAATCCTGCTCTGGGCAATAAAGTCATTCATAGCCTCGTCAATCCACTGACGGAATCACTCGTTCATGACAATTTCAGAAGCCGTGTTTATGCTGTCTTTGGGTCACTCTCATACGACGTGACAAATGATATTGAGGCGTCTTTTGCTCTGCGTTATGACCGGGAGAGACGAAAGGTGCACAATCTTGTTGATCCGTTGGCCCGATCCAGCTTTATCGGTTTGAATTTGCCGACGGCGCCATTTCTTAATCCGGGTCTTGATCCGTTTCTCAATCCCAATCTGGCGCCCGATGGCTCGATTCGCGATCAGAGGAAAGTATTTGAGAAAGCCGAACCCAAGGTCAGTCTGACATGGGATGTGGCGGATAATCTGACCCTGTACACCTCCTGGGGCGTCGGGTTTAAAAGCGGCGGTTTCAACAATCAGGGCAGCGCCGCCACGGTCGACCTTTTCATCAACGGTCTGAATGGAACGGCGGGAACGCCCGCCGCCGTCACCATTGAAGATGTGTTTAATAAGGAAACATCAAGCGCTTTTGAATGGGGCTTCAAAGGCAATATCCTGGACGGGTCGGTGAGAGTCGACGGCGCGGGGTATTATACCAAGGTGACCAACATGCAGTTCTTTGAATTTTTTGTCGGGCCGTTCGGTCTGCTGCGGGTCGTCAACAATATTGACAAAGTCGCCATATGGGGCGGTGAGTTGTCCGTGAATGCAGACGTGACTGATGTGTTCAGCGTGTATGCCTCAGGGAACGTCACCGAAAGCAGCATCAAGAAAAACACATCCCGTCCCGATACGGTCGGCAATAAGGTGCCGTATGCGCCTGAATACACTTTGAATGCCGGCATCCAGGCAATTCAACCCATTTTTAATGACGTGTTAAGACTGGTTGGTCGTCTGGATTTCCAATATGTCGGCGATACCTACTTCCATACCGTTCAGTCACAAATGCGCCCGACCATTTTTGGCGCCTTTGCCGGGTTTCCCATTATCAGCGATTTGTCTAACGCCAAGCGGGATGCCTATCACACGATCAATTTGAGAGTTGGCGTTGAAAGCGATCACTGGTCATTGACCGGTTTTGCCAAAAACCTGACAAACGAGAAAACCCTTGAGGAAGTCATTCCCGCCCCTGAATTTGGCGGTTCCTTCCTGCATCCAGGCGCCCGGCGCGCCTATGGGGTGGAAGCCACGCTCACTTTCTAGGCTTCTGAGCGGGTTTTTGGAAAAGAGAACAGGCCGGGGAGGGCTCTTTGCTCTCCCCGGTTTTTTATGGCGCGGCGCCGATCTGGCCTTGATGGCGGAGCAGATGATCGGCCAGCACGCAGGCCATCATGGCTTCGCCCACGGGCACCGCGCGGATGCCCACGCACGGGTCGTGGCGACCTTTGGTCACGATGTCGGTCTCAAGACCCGCTGTGGTGATGGTCTTGCGCGGGGTGAGGATGGACGATGTAGGCTTCACAGCAAATCGCACGACGATATCCTGACCACTGGAAATGCCGCCCAGAATGCCGCCCGCTTGATTGGAGAGAAAATGCGGCCGGCCGCTCTTGCCTTGCCGCATCTCGTCGGCATTCTCCTCGCCGGTCAGGCCGGCCGCCTCAAAGCCCGCACCGATTTCAACGCCTTTGACCGCGTTGATGCTCATCATGGCCGCTGCCAGATCTGCGTCGAGTTTGCCGTAAACCGGTGCGCCCAACCCTGGTTGAACGCCGCGTGCCGTGACCTCGACCACAGCGCCACAGGACGATCCTTTTTTGCGCAGACCGCTTAAATAAGAGTGCCAAGTCCCAGCGGTCTGGGCGTCAGGGCACCAAAAGGGGTTTTCAGTGATTTGCGCCCAGTTCCAGACAGCGCGGTTGATTTTGTGCGGTCCCATCTGCACCAGCGCAGCGCGGATCATCACGCCGCTTCCCAATATTTTACGGGCGATCCCGCCCGCGGCGACCCGTGCCGCCGTCTCCCGCGCCGAGGCCCGCCCGCCGCCGCGATAATCCCGCACCCCGTATTTGGCGTGATAGGTATAATCGGCATGGCCGGGCCGGAATTTATTCTTGATGTCTCCGTAGTCTTTGGAGCGCTGATCCACATTTTCTATCAGTAGGCTGATGGGTGTGCCGGTGGTGATCTGTCCTCCGGTGTCGGCGTCTTCGAACACGCCGGAAAGAATGTTGACTGTGTCTGGTTCGCGGCGCTGCGTCGTGAACGGGCTTTGGCCGGGACGGCGCCTGTCAAGCCAGATTTGCAGATCCTCCGCGTTGAGGGGAAGGCCGGGCGGCGTGCCGTCGACAACGCAGCCCAAAGCTTCGCCGTGAGATTCTCCCCATGTGGTGACGCGGAACATATGTCCAAAAGTGTTATATGACATGGATGAAAGCGCTTTTCACTGGTTCGAGCCTTGAGTTTGTTTGTATCCTGACTGTCTCAAACATCAAAGAATCCGAGCGTGGTCAGGAGATGGAAATATCGGGCGCATCAATGGCTTTCATGCCGACGATGTGATAGCCGCTATCGACATGATGTGTTTCTCCCGTCACACCGTTGCTGAGGGAGCTTAACAGATAAAGCGCTGAATTGCCGACGTCTTCTTTGGTCACATTACGCCGCAAGGGGGCGTTGTATTCATTCCACTTGAGGATATACCGGAAATCGCCCACCCCCGAGGCGGCCAGTGTTTTTATGGGGCCTGCTGAAATCGCGTTCACGCGGATATTCTGTCTCCCTAAGTCCTCGGCCAAATAGCGCACGCTGGATTCCAGAGCCGCTTTGGCCACGCCCATGACATTGTAATGCGGCATCACCTGCTCCGCGCCGTAATAGGTAAGCGTGATCATGCTGCCGCCGTCGGGCATCATTTTTTCCGCGCGTTGCGCCAGTGCCGTGAAGGAATAACAGGAAATCGCCATGCTCATCTGAAAGTTTTCAAAAGAAGTGTCGACATAACGCCCTTTGAGTTCTTCCTTGTCGGCAAAGGCGATGGCATGCACGAGAAAATCAATTTTGCCCCAGTGCTCCTTGATGGTCCGGAATACAGAATCCATGCTGGCGGGCTGGGTTACGTCGCAGGGCAGGATGATGGCGCTGCCCAAGGATTCAGCCAGAGGCAGCACGCGTTTTTTGAGCGCATCGCCCTGATAGGTGAAAGCCAGCTCCGCTCCTTGCGCGGCGCATTTTTGCGCAATACCCCAGGCGATTGAGCGCTGATTGGCCACACCCAGGATGAGGCCTTTCTTGCCGTCCAGCAAGCGTCCCGTATCACTCATTTTTTCCCCCTTCGATAAAAATGGATAAACCGTCCCGGCTTCTGCACTTTGTGTCCACCTGGGCGTATAGACCTCCGAATACACTCTCAAACTAGGTCTTTTCCGGCTTTTAAAGCTATTCCGAAGTGACTTCGGTATTCAAGTGGTTGCGCACCTGATAGGTATGGCTGGGGCGCCAGCGCTGGATCAGCTTGACGAATCCACGATCTGACGAATCCGGCAACACGACCTTCAGACTGATATATTGATCGCCGCGCATGGGTTGATTGTCGGGGCCGGTCTTGCCACGTACTTTGGCGCCTTTTCCCTTGAGGCGAAACACGGACTGGGCATTCGATCCAGGCGGCAGGGTGAAGACGACCGATCCTTCCACTGTGGGGATGTTCATCTTTGACCCCAGAACCGCTTCATCGACCCGAACCGGCAATTCAAGATGCACATTTGCCCCATGGCGGGTGAAAAATGGATGCTCTTTGATGTGAATGGTGATCAGGGAAGGATCCTGGGAAGTTGGTGTTCCGTGTGCAGGCTGATTGCGCAGGCGGATATGCTGGCCATCCTGTATGCCGCCTGGAATCCTGACATTGAGTTGTTTGCCATTGGCCAAAGTGATGCGTTTTGTGGTGCCTATGGCGGCTTCGACAAACTCCAGATCAAGGCGATAGGCGCCTTCCTCCCTGGGTTTTGAAAATGCTTTCCTGCCGGCCGATTTCAGTCCGCTGAACAGATCTGAAAACACGTCTTCGGTGCTGCGTTTTTCGTTTTTGCTTTGGGCGCTGGAAGGGGCGTGTTTCTGGGCGGAAGAGGACATCTCTTCCTGCGCGTCCATGCGCTTGCGGTATCCAAAGTGCGCCCTCTTACGTTTGCGGCTTTGCGCCGCTGATGGGGGCGTTTGGGCACTGGGTTTGGGGATGCTGGTCAGTGTCTCGTAGGCCGCACAGACATCACGAAATTTTTCCAGGGTGAGAGTATCTCCCGGGTGCATATCGGGATGGTACTGCTTGGCCAATCGCCGATAAGCCGCTTTGATCTGCGTATCGTTCGCCGTGCGGGGTACCCCCAAGATCTCAAATGGATCCTTCATGGATGCTGGAATCACCGTTTGCGCTGCGAAAAAAGTTCCCGCAAGACCAAAATTCGTTCAATTTCAAGCTAATCCGTCAAGGATACCAAAGTGTTAATGCAAGACTCCGGGGCCAATAAACCTGCCGGAAATTGACATTTAGAGCGGCCTGAGCTGGATTGTGCCATCGGGCATGTCGCACGCGATGACAGCCCCCGCCTGCGATTGCCCGCCGGCCGAGACCCGCTGGTCAATTTTGGTGCATTTCTGCCCATTCTGGACATATTGGTTGCTGGGGATGGCGGAGCCGTAGGCGCCGGAATTGGGGTTTTGCCAATTTTGGCCCTGGCCCGTGCTGGCGGCGTTGTAGGTGGCATTATTCATATAAGCCTGATCCCGCTGGGTCAGCTTTTTCCCCAGTTCATGGCCGATCCAGCCCCCGATAAGCGCCCCGGCGGCCGTGGCCGCCACGCGCCCTGTGCCGGACCCAATTTGTGAACCGAGTACAGCGCCTCCGATCACGCCGAGCGCCGTGCCGACTTCCGGGCCCGAAGGGCCGGTTTCACACCCCCCCAACCCAAGTGAGGTGGCGAGAAGGGGAGCCATGATCAAAATTCTGGTTCGTGAGCACATTTGAGTGTCCTCCGCATGCCTGGAAACGTGGGCCAGATTTCTCATTTGACCGTGTTTCATCTGAGTCACTTTCCTATTATAGACCATGTGAACCAGGAATGAATGCTTATGACCACCCCTCCACCTGTCTTTGAGCCGGGCGCATATGACACGGCATTTGAGGCGTCTGAAGACCCTATAGGGTTGTTTGGGCGCTGGTTTGAGGATGCCAAAGCCCAGGAGACGGAACTGCCTGATGCCGTGGCGCTGGCGACCACCGGGGCGGACGCCATGCCGGATGTCCGCATGGTGCTGCTGAAAGCCTTTGATGAGAGAGGCTTTGTGTTTTACACTAATCTGGAAAGCCAAAAGGCGCACGAACTTGCCGAAAACAGCAAAGCGGCTCTCTGTTTTCACTGGAAGAGCCTGACCCGCCAGGTGCGTATTCAGGGCCTTGTGGAAGCTGTGAGCGCCGCGCAGGCCGATGCTTATTTTGCCACGCGCTCCAAACAATCGCAGATCGGCGCTTGGGCCTCGCGCCAGTCCCGCCCGCTGGAGGGCCGGTTTGAACTGGAGGCCCGGGTGGCAAAATATGCCGCCAAATATGTGCTGACAAAGGTCGATCGCCCCCCGTTCTGGTCGGGCTTTAGAATTGTGCCGCTGCGCATGGAATTTTGGCGGCAGCGCTCTTTCAGATTGCATGACCGGCGGGTCTTCATGCGGCATGATGCCGGGCAAAAGAAATGGAAAAGTGTCCGGCTTTACCCCTAACCCCCGATGGCCATGCTGAAAGATAGCCCGTTATGACTGACACCCAGTCCGCTCCGAATGACACGCGCCCAACCGGCCCGGCTGAAGCCGGACGGCTGATGAAGTTGGCGACGTATGCGGCCGTGAGCACAGCGCTGTCTCTGGTCATTCTGAAGGCGGGCGCCTGGTGGTTAACCGGATCGGTGGCCCTTCTGGGGTCTCTGGTGGACAGCATTCTCGATGTCGCCGCCTCGCTGATCAATCTGTTTGCGGTGCGCCAAGCTCTCGTGCCGCGTGACAGGGATCATCGGTTCGGTCATGGCAAGGCAGAGGCTCTGGCGGGTTTGGGGCAATCCGTCTTTATCGGCCTGTCAGCGGTCTATCTCATTGCCCAGTCACTTACGCACCTGCGCAACCCGGAGCCCGTCGCGCATTCAACAATTGGCCTGATCGTGACCCTGATCACTATTGTGGCGACGGTCGGGCTGATCCGTTTTCAGCGTTATGTGATTGGGAAATCGGCGTCACTCGCCATTTCCGCCGATAATCTCCATTACACTGGCGATCTCCTGCTCAATCTGGCCGTCATTGTCGCGCTGGTGTTTTCCGGCGTGCTGGCATGGCCGCTGTTTGATCCGCTGATTGGAATTGGCATCGCTTTTTATATTTTTTATGCCGCCTGGAAGATCGTTATGCAGTCCTTCGATCAACTCATGGATAAAGAGTTTCCCGACGAAAAACGCGAAGAGGTCAAGCGCGTTGCTCTGGACCATCCTCAGGTTCTCTCGGTGCATGATTTACGCACGCGCTCCGCGGGCAGCCACGACTTTATCCAGCTTCACATTGAACTCGACCCCTCCATTTCGCTTGTGCAGGCGCATAAGATTTCCGATGAAGTGGAAGCAAAATTGATGGCGGCCTTTCCCCGGGCGCAAATTTTGATCCATCAGGATCCGGCGGGTCTGGAGGAAATTCTCGCCCTCGATCAGCAATAAGTGCCTTGAGGCCCGCGAAACTAAGCCACGTGCTTTATTTTATAACTCTTTCATGATACATGTTTTTCTATAATTTCCAGAAATAGGGTTAGAGGAGACATTTTCTGACCCCATCCAGGTCAACAGGAAACTTCATAAGAGTGGCGGGAGATGATGATATGGGTATTTGGACGCGCAGAATTGTGCGCCTGGCGCTGATTTTTGCCATTGTGGGCGCCATTGCCGTGCCTCTGGCGGCACTGGGGACACGCTTTGAACTTTGGCCCGTGAAGATTGGCCTCGGCATGCTGTTGGGCGGGGCCATTATGGCGGCGCTGGGGCTTTGTGTCGGGGTGTTTTCCTGTCTGTGGAGCATGGCGGCACGTTCTGGCAAGGGCCTGCGCACGGGAATCATAGCCGTGATTGTGGGCGCTGCTGTCGCTTATATACCGCTGCGCAATATTTTTGACGCACGCACCCACCACTATCCCCCCATTCATGACATCACGACCGATACAGAACATGCCCCGGAATTTCTTGCGGTTCTCCCTTTACGGGGAAAAGACTCTAATTCCGTCGTCTATGACGATAAATTTCTGCCCAAGAACGGCTTGGCTGGAGAAGATGGCGGCAAGCATTTTGCTGAAGTTCAAGCGGAGTATTATCCGGACATCAAGCCTGTTGTGATTCATGATCCCGAAAAGCAGGCATTTGCTAAAGCTCTTGCTGCGGCACGCAAACAGGGTTGGAAAATCGTTGCCGCCGTGCCTGAAGATGGCCGCATTGAGGCCACGGACACCTCCTTCTGGTTCGGGTTCAAGGATGATGTTGTGATTCGACTTGAAAAACAGGGGGATGATGAAACGAGACTTGATATCCGTTCTTCATCCCGCGTCGGCATGAGCGATGTGGGGGTGAACGCCAAAAGAATTCGTGCGTTCCTCAGCGCCTTCAACGCATCATAATTTTATAGGCCTCAGGCTTCTTCTGTGAGCCGGTAAGTGGAATCGAATTTTGCACTGTCCGTACACTGAACGCGGCCCTGCTCGATCAAATAAATCAGATGCGCATACACGGACAGTGCCGCCGCCGGCCGTAATCGGGTGTCCAGCTTCTCATACAATCGAGTGACGATAGCGTCGATATCGGACAGCCCGTCGTCAAGGCAGGAGATAATCTGGGTTTCGCGCAATTTGCGATGACCGATCATCGCGCGGACAAAAGCCTGGGGGTTGGTGATTTCCGGTCCGTGCGTGGGGAGATAAATTTTATCGCTGCGTTCCGTGAGACGCTGGAGACTGTCCATATAAGCGCCCATGCGACCATCGGGCGGGATAATCACGCTGGTCGACCACCCCATCACATGGTCGCCTGAGAATAACGTGTTTTCTTCTCTCAGGGCGTAACATATATGGTTCGATGTATGCCCCGGCGTGTGGATACAATCGAGCGTCCAGCCATCGCCTGCGATCACGTCGCCGTCCCTGACCGTGACGTCGGGCGTGAACGCTCTGTCGCAACCTGCTTCCATTTTGTCATCAATATCCGGCACGCCGTATTTCTCTGTACTATGGGGGCCATAGCCATAGGTCGGTGCCTGGGTTTGTTGTTGAAGTGGTGCCGCCGCCGGTGAATGATCCGCGTGCGTGTGCGTTACGATAATGTGGCTGAGCGTCTCACCTTCAAGAGCCTGCGACAGTGCATGTAAATGATCGTCATTGAGGGGGCCGGGATCGAGAACCGCGACGCGGCCCGTGCCGATGATGTAAGTGCCTGTTCCGGTGAATGTAAAAGGTCCCGGATTTCGAGCGAGGACCCGGCGCACCAAGGGCGAAATCTGTTCGACCTCACCGTAACTGACCTGCGTATCGTGTGCTGATGGCCGCGTGCGGGACATGGTGAATTGTTCCTGAAGGGTTAATGAGTTGCTATCAACATCCCTGATGTGCACGTGATGTGGGACTTTGTGTGGAAAAAAGCAAGTGTAATAAAAATACCCGAATGATTTGCAGTATTTTGAAATGTTGACCCCGCGTGCAATGGCCACCATACTTGGCGTCCAGACGCGCACCGCAAGAGGCATTTTCTGTGCGCACAGAGCGGCGGTTAGAATCCATGGAGCGCTTTTTTGACACTGTATGGCGCGGTCTTATAGGGGGCGCGCTTTTCCTTCTTGTTTTGCCGTTCCTGTCTTTTCTGATTGGGGAAAAGTCGGGCGGCGCTGTGCTTTCCTGGGGCGGCGTTATTGCGAGTGGACTCTTGCGCGGTTGTATTTATGGTCTGGTGGCTCTGGCTCTCACCCTGATTTACCGGGCACAAAGACTCGTAAACTTTGCGCAAGGGGATTTTGTGGCTTTGGGCGCTGTCAGCGCGTTCGCGGCCTCGGCGGTACTGGCTGCGGAATACTGGACGCGCGCAGCGCTTTCCATTGCACTGGTCAGTGCCCTGGCCGTCCTTTCGGGTGCTTTTGTGCGTCCTCTTGCGCCGACGTCCTTGCTCCGGACTGTCATGGCGACCCTTGGTCTTGGCTTTCTCATTCGTGTACTGACAGAGGAAATAGCGCAGGAACGGTTTTCTGAGATGGTCACTGAGACGCCATTTTTAGGAAAAGAATTCATTATTGCCGGCACGAAGATTCCGTTTCAGGGTCTTGCGCTTATCCTGATAACGGCGGGTCTATGCGGGGGATTGCTGCTGTTCGTGAGGCACTCCCGGTGGGGCTCCGCGTTGCGCGCGATCGGGTGTGCCGGTGAGGACGCTCTGTCGGACGCTATATTGCGCCGCTCAGGGCTCATCGCCTGGGGGTTGGCCGGTGGATTGGGCGCAGCGGCGGGCATTTTGCTGGCGCCCCTGGCCGGCCTGACTGAGGATATGTCCCTTATCGTGTTCAAGGCCATACCGGCCGCCGTTCTGGGAGGGTTCGGTTCTTTGCGCGGTGCACTCACTGGCGGTCTACTCATCGGCGCGGCGGAGGCAGGGGCAGGTCTTTACATCTCGGACAGCGCGGAGCGCATGACCGCCTATGTCATTCTTCTCGTGGTTTTGGTGATCCGGCCGCGTGGCCTTTTTGGAACTTCGCAGGCATTTAGGAAAATTGATGGCCCGGCCTTTTCTTAAAACGCATTACAAACAGGATGTCCGTCTGCTGGTGCGTGGCGGCGGTGCTTCCATCTATGGCCTGGTGCTGATTCTGGCGCTCACCGCACCATGGGCGGTCAGCGCCAATATGATCAGTCAACTGACTTATTTCTATATTTTCGCGCTCGCTGGTCTATCGCTGTTTATTCTGGTGGGGATGTCGGGGCAGATCTCACTGGGTCATGGAGCCTTTATGGCATGCGGAGCCTATGCCACGGCTGTGCTTCAGGGCTCGGGGTCTGATCTGGCGTTGAGTCTTGCTCTGAGTGTGGCGCTTACAGGTGTAACGGGTTTTGTGTTTGGGATGCTGATAGGGCGCTTGCCCCGACTCTTGATCGTTTTTGCGACTTTTTCCTTCGCCTTCATTATTCTTGAAATCTCGTCCAGGTGGGACGCGGCCGGGGGCGCTTCGGGCGTGCCAGTGTCGCCCGCACCGGTGTTTTTAGGCCTGTTGCTCGATACAGGGTCCAGGCGCTATTTTCTGGTCCTTGGTGTGTTATGCACCGCGCTGTTGACGGTATTGAATGTGCAGCGATCCGCTTCGGGCCGCGCGCTGCGCGCGATCCGTGACTCAAAATCAATGGGGGCCGGCTTTGGCGTCAACATTGTTCATTACCGGGCTCTGGCATTTGCCTACAGCGCGGGAATGATGGGGGCGGCCGGCTCTCTTTATGCCATTTGGGCCCTCGTTCTGGAGCCCTCTGCCTTTGACCTCATGCTGTCGGTGTCTTTGCTGGCCATGGTGTTCATCGGCGGCATGGGACGTGTTCATGGCGTGTTTTTCGGCGCGGCCTTTCTGGTGTTTTTGCCTGAGGGGTTGGCGGCACTCGGGCGTTCCTTGACGCTGTTGAGCACCCGAACAGTCATGCCGGACGCGGTGGGGATGGGCCTTCATCGGGCGGCTGAATTTTTCATGACACCCCTGGCGCAAACCACGGCGCTCGGACTGGCGATACTTATCGTGGCCCGCTATATGCCGGAGGGAATTGATGGCGTTTGGCAGAGAGGTAAAAATTATGCGCGCGCCTTTCCCCTTTCCCCAGGTCAGCACGGGCAGGGCGCGCGGCGCACCGGGCTGATACGTGACAAATCCTGAACGCATGACAAAACCGCCCGATCAACAGGTTCTATTGGCAGTGCGGCGTCTGTGTGGCCCGGCGGGTCATTCTGTGCGCGTCAGGGACATAAATTTCTCTCTGGGCACCGGCGCGGCGCTGACCATCATGGGGCCAAGCGGCGCGGGCAAGTCAACGCTTCTTGAGATGATGGCGTGTTTCAGGCCGTCAGCTTCAGGGCGCGTGATTTTTAGAGGGCGTAATATCCTCGGTCTGGCGGCCTTTCGGCTGGCCCGTCTGGGGCTGGCCATGGTGGCGGAGCGGCCTTGTCTTCTGGGGCGTGCAACGGTTTTGGAAAACCTCTTGCTCGGCCGTCATGCCGAGCGGCGCACGGGCCTGCTTCAGCATATGGTGTTTCCACCCTGGGTGACCGGCGAAGAGGTCAATCATCGGCGCCGTGTGGAAGAGATGATTGATCTGCTTGATTTGCATGAGGTGCGGTATGAAATAGTTGGCGATCTTCCTGCTGACGTTCAGCGCACTGTCGATCTCGGTCGCGCGCTGGTTATGCGCCCGCGTCTCTTGTTGTGTGACGAAGTGTTCCGGGGACTGAGCCCTGCACAAAGCGGGACCTTATCGCATGCCCTCACACTGGCGCGCCGCCGCGGTGTTGCCCTGGTGATGACGCAGGAAGAGGGCCGGGGAGAGGCTGACTTGGACAGTCAGGTGGTGCGCATGGAGGCCGGATCCCTGCCCAGCATGTCAGAGCACGAAAGGGCGGTGTCATGACTGTCGTCCCTCTCATGCCGAATGACAGCGTGGCCAAAATCTTCAGGCACCGCGTGCAGGAAATGGGGCCGCAGGTTGCCATGCGCCAGAAAGTGCGGGGGCTTTGGAAACCCGTGTCTTGGGCGCGTTATGGCGCGCGGGCCCGGGGTTTGGGCTTGGGCCTGGCCGCGCAGGGGTTGGGCAGGCAGGACAGGGTGGTCATTATGGCCCGGCCCGGTCCGGCCTGGGTGATGGCGGAGATGGCCATTCTCGCCATGGGCGGGATCGCCGTTCCGGTGGACCTGGAGCGGCAGACGCAAGAGAGCGTGCATATTTTGCGCGATTGCGGGGCGTCTTTCTGTTTTGTCGAAAACTGGGAGGTGGCCGCGCAGATCCACAGGCACCGTCAGGCCGTGCCGGCTTTGAAGAAGATTATCGTTATGAACCCCCGCACGACTTTGCCCACGCGCGATCCGATGGTGATCAGTTTGCGCGATGTATTTACCGCCGCTTCTGACGCCGGTACAGCGTCAACAACTTTGTGGGAAACCGCCATCGACGCAACGCTGGCCGAGGATGTGGCACTGCTGATTTACGCGCCCGGTGAGTCAGCGCCGTCTGGGGGGGCCATGATTACCCATGACAATCTGGTGTTCCAGATGATGGCAGCCCAGAGCATCATGCCGCTGGACGCGCGAGACCGGGTGCTGGGTTTTCTCAATCCCGCACACATGACAACGCATTTGTTCGACGTGTTCTATCATCTGGTCTTCGCTTTCACGCTTTATTTTCCTGAAAGTGCGCCAAGTGTCGGACGGGACAGGAGGCAAGTGCGGCCCACCGTGTATTGGGCGCCGGAAACGCACTGGGAGTCCTTGCGCGCTGAAGTGCGCGGTGTCGCCGGTGCGGCCTCCGCTTTGCAGCGTCTGGCGGTGCGCGGTGCCGATGCTCTGGGCCAAAAGCGGGTTCAACGTGAAATGACCGGCCGGGCGGCACCCATCTGGCTCAAAGGGATTGAGGCGCCTTTTCAGGCTGTGGTGCAAAGGCGCGTGCGCGGGTATCTCGGTCTGGATCAATGCCGTCTGGCGGTTGCACTGGCGGGCAGCGCTGAGAGCGCGGCGGAGGATGTCGCCGCATGGGCGCAGGTGCTGGGTATGGACTGGGTCTGGGCGCTGGGGCAACCGCAGACCACGGGGCTTGCCTGGCTCAAGGCGCTCAAGCGCCGGCGTCCGGCCTGTGACGGACCCGTGCCCCAGACGCAGACGCGCCTCACGCCTGACGGCGTTCTCCTGGTCAAGGGGCGGCATGTGTGCCCTGGCGTGTGGCCGGTTCTGGATAAAAACCCCCGTGAACCGGGAGACTGGTTTACCTCGGGCGTGCGACTGGGTACGCTCAAGAGCGCCCCTTCTGTTGTGGCGAGACAAAAAGAAAGATGAAGATCAATGCGTGACGATAGTACATTGCATGCGCTGGATATCTCTCCAAAACCACTTGATCAGTTGCCGGAGGATATGCGGCGCTATTTTAAAAAATGTCAGGACAAGCTCGGTTTTATCCCTCATGTTCTTCTGAGTTATTCTTTTGATGATGATAAACTGCGCAATTTTATCGCAATGCATGACGATCTGATGCTGGGGCCATCCGGACTGTCGAAGCTTGAGCGCGAAATGATCGCCGTTGTTGTTTCAAGCCACAATCACTGCTTTTATTGCCTGAGCGCGCATGGTGCGCTTGTGCGGGTGCGGTCTGGCGATCCGTTATTGGGCGACCAATTGGTGATGAATTACCGTGCAGCGCAACTGACGGACAAACAACGCGCCATGCTTGATTTTGCGGATGCGTTAACCGTGCACCCCTCCAGGGTTGATGAAACGGAGCGTCAGGCGCTGCGGGATGCGGGGTGGAGCGATCGCGATATCTGGGACATTACCGCTATTGCCGCTTTTTTCAACATGTCCAACCGTATGGCGACGGCTTTGGATATGCGGCCGAATGATGACTACGCCGCCATGGCGCGGTGACGGGTGAGGCCACGCATTTCAGGCGAATCATGATAAGAGGGTTGAACGTTCATCAAAAGATGGTTCAAGTGTGATGCTTCTTTGCGATCCGCCATTGCCGGAAGGCCGTTCCAAAAATTTACCGTCCCTCATGCCGATCATGGAGGTCATCCGCTTGCGCGTCAGGTTGGGGCAGCCGGGCATTCTGTTTGCGGAACATCAATTTGACAGGCAAGATCTGGAAACGCTTATCGGAGACCCGGTACTGGCGCAACTCACCGAGTATGAGTTTTCACACTATAGCATGGAGCCAACGGCGCTGGCGTTTCTGAAAGACATGTTCACCACCTACAAGCCGACCACGGTGATTGAGCTGGGCTCAGGCATCAGCACGGCAATCCTTTCGCGCCACATGCGCGAGATTCATGGCGTGGATTTTGAATCGCGTTATGTGACAGTGGATCAGTCCGCCGATTTTGCTCTCCAGACGCAGAAAATGCTGGAGCGGGTGGGCACAGATGACATGGTGCATATGGTCGTTGCCGATACGCATCCCGTTGAGGCCGAAGGGCGCGAGATATCGTGGTATCATCTGGATGCTGATAAGTTCACTGAGGCCCTTGGGGGACGCAAGGCCGATCTTGTGATCATCGATGGCCCCGCAGCAGGAGGCGCGCAAGGGGTGGCCGGCTCGCGTTTTGCCGCGCTGCCGCTCCTCAAGGAATATCTGGCGCATGAGGCGTTATTTTTCATGGATGACGCCTTTCGCGATCCAGAATTGGAAATCGCTGCCGCTTGGGCGGGACTAGATTATGTCCATGTTTTCGGCCACAAGTCAGTGGGCAAGGGTGTTTTGGTGGGGTGCTATCTCGATCAGCAAACAGATTAAATCGGATTAGATGTTCGCGGGATGCGACCCCGTCACTTTTCTTCTTCCCCCTCACCCAGCTTCGGCTAAGTTCGCTTTGCTCACATGAGCCTACGCATCCCTCTCTCCAAGGGGGCGAGGAAGTTTAAAGAGAAACCCACCCCCCCCTTGGGGGGAGGGCAGGGTGAGGGGGCATCTTCAAACCCGTTTTTCCCGAAAACCGAACACGATGATCAGTCCTATGACAAACGGCACGAACCGCTCGAAAATATCGGCTGGGTTTTGCGGAAAAAAGTGAAACCAGACAGTCATGAAAAATCCGGCCACCATGGCGCTCAGAACAGCGCCGGGTCTGGTGGGATAACGCATGACGCGGATGATGATAATGGGTCCTAAAGCGGAGGCCAGGGACGTCCAGGCAAAAGCCACGCGCGAAAACACATCGGACGGCAGTTCAAGTGTGACCCATACGGCGCCCACGCAGAGCAGGGTGATGGAGATTCGTGAGATGAGGATCGGCGAGAGACCGAAGCGGCGCTCCAAACCCAAATCATGGGACACAACGGATGCGGCAACAAGAAGCTGGCTGTCGGCGGTTGACATGATGGCGGAGAGCACGGCCGCGGTCACGACTCCGGCCAGAATTCCGGGGAACAATAAATTGGTCAACCCGAAAAACACGCTTTCCGGATCGCTGATGTTTTGCAGTAACACATGGCCGCTGAGACCGACGATGAACATCGACAGAAAAACCACGGTGAACCAGCTCATGGCGATCATGCGTCCGCGCTTCAGCGCCTTTTCATCGTGCAAGGCCATAAAGCGCACAAGCAATTGTGGTTGACCGATGGCGCCGATGGCCAGACTGGCAAAGCCGAGCAGAAAAAGCGAAAATTTGGGAAGGGATTCATTGCCCATGAACACAGCGCCTTCAGGCGGCATGGTGCTGGCCAGTCCCGTCATGAGGCCGCTGAATCCGCCCACGGCGTTCAGCGCATAGATCGGCAAGAAAATCGCTACAATCACCATGAGCAGTCCCTGCAAGGTATCAGTGACACTGACCGCCCAGAAACCACCCAACAGCGTGTAGATCAATATGATGCCCGCGCCCAGAAAGACGCTGTTCGAAAAGGAAATATTGAAACTGCTGGAAAAGGTCGTGCCCGAAGCGTGAAACTGCCCGGCGACATAAAAGGTGAAACCCACCACAATAAAAAGCGAGGCGGCCAGAACGATTGCCGCACGCAAGGGGCCTTGCGCATTGCCGGCCAGAACGTCGGTGACGGTCAACAAATCCTTCTCTTTTGAATCGCGCATCAGACGCGGGGCGAGCCAGGTCCAGGAAATGTAATGGCCCGCCAGAATGCACGGCACGAACCAGAAGGCCGGCAATCCCAATTTGAACGTGAGTCCGGAAAAACCGATCAACGTCCAAGCGGAAGAGGAGCTGGCCGCATAAGAGATGGCCGCAACAGTGGCGCCCAGCCCGCGGCCGCCAAGAAAGAAATCTTCATTGTCCCGCGTGCGCCGTCCCGCCCAGATCCCGATGGCGACCAGCGCCACCTGATATGTGATTAGCGTGATCAGGACAGTCGTTTGTTTATCCAAAGTAGCCTCGATTCCATGTTGTTCAACAGATAAGATTTCTTGATTGGTTACTCCAGCGCCTCTTCCGCCGCGCTGAGAGCCCGGCCGGTTTGTATGGGCGCCTGAAGAGTGGCAAGGGTATTTTCAAGAGCGCCGAGACACATCATGACGTTGGTCAGACTGGCGCTTTGACCCATTAGGCCGATGCGCCAGACTTTTCCGGCCAGTGTGCCCAGGCCGGCGCCGAGTTCAATGTTATAGGTGCTGAGAAGACGCTGGCGCACGCGCGCTTCGTCAATGCCGTCGGGGATCATGACGGCGTTGAGTTGAGGCAGCCGGTATTGGGGATCAACCAACAGCTCCAGGCCCATGGCTTCCAGGCCCGCCACGAGAGCTTGGTGCATGCGTTCATGCCGGGTCCAAGAAGCCTACAGGCCTTCCTCAAGCAACATCAGAAGAGCTTCGTGAAGGCCATAAAGTGCGTTGACTGGCGCGGTGTGATGATACGTGCGCGCGCCGTCACCCTCCCAATAGCCCATGAGCAGATTAAGATCGAGAAACCAGCTTTGCACTTTGGTTTTGCGGTTTTTCACCACGTCCAGAGCGCGGGTGCTGAAGGTTATGGGCGACAGGCCTGGCGGGCAGGAGAGGCACTTCTGCGTGCCGGAATACACCGCATCGGCCTGCCAGTCGTCGACCTTAACCGGGATCCCCCCGACGCTGGTGACCGCATCGACAATCGAGAGGCAGTCATATTTTTGCGCCAAAGCGCACAGGTCTTTTGCATTGTTTTCAACACCCGTTGAGGTTTCCGCATGAACGAAGGCCAGGATTTTAGCTTTCGGCATCGCCTTAAGTGTTTTTTCTACCTTACAGATATCAATGGGCTTTCCCCATTCGGCCGTCACCATGACGGGGGTGCCGCCGGCCCGTTCCACATTCTGTTGCATGCGCCCGCCGAACGCGCCGTTCTGGCACACCACCATACTATCGCCGGGCTCTACCAGATTCACAAAACAGGCCTCCATTCCCGCCGAGCCCGGCGCGGAAATGGGGAAGGTCATGGCGTTACCGGTTTGAAATGCCGCCCGCAGGCCCTCTTTCACTTCGTCCATCATGCGCACGAATTCCGGGTCGAGGTGCCCGATTGTGGGCCGCGCCAGGGCAGCGGTCACCCGGGGATGAACATCGGAAGGGCCGGGTCCCATCAGTATCCGCTGGGGTGGTTCAAAGCGTTGCATCGTATGTACCCTTATATGTTGAACTCAATTTAGACTTGCCCGATTTTGGAGGTTGCTAAATCTTAACTACCTATAACCTCTTTTCGTTATCCCGGACGTGACATAAGCCCAAAAACCAGAGGTTATTGGGTTGCGCATGTTAGATCCGGGATCCATTACATTGTGTGCTGAGCTAACGCCCATGGATCCCAGATAACTCAGTTTGTCAGTCAGATCAAAGATTTGAAACAAACTGGTTTCTGGGATGACAGTTTATGAGTTTGTGGTTTAGACCAGAGTGGTCCTGCGATTTCAGAAAGTCCACGCTTTCCGCTACGTTAAATCAAAGGTTGATTTTCTCCCCAGTCCCCCTAATCCTGCACCTCATGCATGATCATCAATTTCATCTGCTGAAGACCAAGCGTTTTCTGCCACTCTTTATTACCCAAACTCTGGGGGCATTCAATGACAATGCGTTCAAGAACGCATTGGTGATGCTGGTGACGTATCAGACCGCAATAAGAGCCGGTATGGACAGCCGTCAGATTATCACGGCGGCGGCGGGCGTTTTTATCCTTCCTTTTTTCCTGTTTTCCGCTTTGGCGGGTCAATTGGCCGATAAATTCGAAAAGGCGATGTTGATCCGCTGGATCAAGCTTTTCGAAGTCGCGCTGATGGTTTTGGCCATCGTCGGTTTCGTTGTGCAAAACATCTACTGGCTGATGAGCGTGCTTTTTCTGCTGGGCGCGCAATCGGCTTTGTTCGGGCCGCTTAAATACGGGATTTTGCCTCAGCATCTTTACAAGGACGAACTGGTGGGCGGAAATGCGCTCATTGAGGCCAGCACATTCGTGGCGATCTTACTGGGCACGATTATCAGCGGCCTGTTGGTTCTGACGGCGCATGGAATTGTTCTGATCTCAAGCCTGGTCATGGCGGCGGCGCTCACGGGCTATGTGGCGAGCCGTTCTATTCCCCGGGCGGCGCCGGTCGACAGCAAGCTTAAGCTGAATCCCAATCTGTTTGCCGCCACACTTGGCATCGTGCGGCAGGCGGCGGCCACGAAAACCGTATTTTTATCGATTCTCGGGATCTCGTGGTTCTGGCTTGTCGGCGCGACCTATCTGGCGCAGTTCCCGTCATATGTTCGCGATGTGTTCAGAGCAGACGAACAGGTTGTGACCCTTTTCCTGGTGGTCTTTTCACTGGGCATCGGCACCGGCTCACTGCTGTGCACACGCGTGCTGAAAGGCGAGGTGTCGGCGAAATATGTGCCGCTGGGTGCGCTTGGCATGACGCTTTTTGGGATCGACCTCTACTTTGCCGGCGGGAGTGAAGACATTTTGGCCGGGGCGGCCTCTCTTGCCGACGCCGCGCAGTTCCTGTCTTCATTCTCTCATTGGCGCGTGCTGCTCGACATGTTCGGCGTTGCCGTATGCGGGGGCATTTATATTGTGCCGCTCTACGCCCTGATCCAAACGCGCAGCGATCCCCAGCATTTATCGCGCACCATCGCCAGCAACAATGTGCTCAATGCCCTGTTTATGGTGGCGGCGGCCGTGCTGAGCATGGTGCTGATCAAGCTGGAGTGGAGCATCCCTCAGATCTATCTGAGCGTCGCTCTGGCAAATGCTTTCGTCACCGTTTTTATCTGCCGGCTTTTACCGCAGGAAGTGATCAAGACTCTGGCGCGGCGCCTCTTCCGGCTGCTCTACCGGGTCGAGGTCAAGGGCATGGAGAATTACAAAAAGGCGGATGAGCGGGCGGTCATCGTCATTAACCATACATCGTTTCTGGATGGCGCTCTTGTCGGTTCCTTTTTGCCCGATACGCCGACCTTTGCTGTGAACACCGGCATCACAAAAAAATGGTGGGCGAAGATCGCATTTCTGGCATTTGATGTTCTGCCGCTTGATCCCACCAACCCCATGAGCGTGAAAAGTCTTGTGCGCAAGGTACAGGAGGGCAAGCGCTGCGTCATCTTTCCGGAAGGGCGCATCACCGTCACCGGCGCGCTCATGAAAGTCTATGAGGGGCCGGGCGCGATTGCCGATATCACAGGCGCCGCGCTCGTTCCCATACGCATTGAAGGGGCGCAATACACGCCGTTCTCACGACTCAAAAGCAAGGTGCGTACGCGCTGGTTTCCCAAAATCACGATCACCATTTTGGAACCTCGGAAAATTAATTTGCCCAAATCCATCAAAGGACGCGAGCGGCGCAAGCTGATCAGTGCACAGCTTTACCAGTTGATGTGCGACATGCTGTTTGAGTCCGCTCCCATCGACCAGACCCTTTTTGCCGCTTTGCTGGATGTGCGCACGATACACGGCGGTAAGCACGAGGTTCTGGAAGACACAGACTTTTCCCCGATGAATTACAACCGCCTCATTCAGGCAAGTTTTGCTCTGGGCAGGGTGCTGGCCCGTCATACAGACCGGGGAGATTACGTGGGGATTCTTCTTCCCAACGTCATCGGTACCGTGGTGACTTTTTTCGGGCTTCATGCTTTTGGACGCATACCGGCCATGCTGAATTATTCGACAGGCGTCAGCAATATGGTGGCGGCGTGTGAGGTGGCTGAAATCAAGACGGTATTCACTTCACGTAAATTTATCGAGGCCGGCGGGTTTCAGGACGTCGCTGTGGCGTTGGCAAAAAAAGTTGACCTTGTTTATCTGGAAGATCTGCGCAGTGAAGTTGGTTTGGCAGACAAGATCTTTGCCTTGCTGGGAGGGTATTTATCACGTTTTGTATATGCAAGATTTGTGCATCAGCCCAAGGCGGAAGACCCGGCAGTTGTGCTTTTTACGTCGGGATCGGAAGGGGTACCCAAAGGCGTTGTCTTAAGTCATAAAAATATCCATGCCAACCGGACCCAGGTCAGCGCCCGCATTGACTTTAATCCTTCAGACAAGATTTTTGGCACGTTGCCAATATTCCATTCTTTCGGACTCACCGGGGGGCTCATGCTGCCTCTCTTTGCGGGGATTAAATCGTTTCTATATCCCTCTCCGCTGCATTATAAAACCATACCTGAACTCATCTACGAGCAGAATGCGACGATTCTGTTTGCCACAGATACATTCTTGGCCGGTTATGCGCGCGCCGCCCATGCCTATGATTTTTATTCTTTACGCTATGTGTTGGCCGGGGCGGAAAAGCTGAAGCAAGAAACCCGCACCATGTGGACGGATAAATTCGGCATCAGGATTCTTGAAGCCTATGGCGCGACGGAAGCGTCGCCCGGCGTGTGTATCAACACGCCCATGCAATATAAAGCCGGCACAGTGGGCCAGATTCTACCTGGAATGCGCCATCGTCTGGTTCCGGTCCCGGGTATCGAAACAGGCGGGCGCCTGGAAATTTCCGGACCTAATATCATGAAAGGGTATTTGCGCGCCGAGACGCCTGGTCAGATCGAACCGACCGGCGGCTGGTATGATACGGGCGATATCGTCGAAATCGATGTGGAAGGATTCGTCACGATCATCGGCCGGGCCAAGCGATTCGCCAAGATCGCTGGTGAGATGATTTCCCTCACGGCGGTGGAAACTCATGTCGCCAAGCTTTGGCCGCAACAGGCTCATGCTGCACTGGCTATTCCTGACGCCAAAAAAGGCGAACAGATTGTCCTCGTTACGGAACATGAAACGGCGGACCGGGCGGCGATTTCAGCCAGCGCGCGCGTTCACGGGCTGCCAGAATTGATGGTGCCCAAACTGATCGTGCCGATCGACGCCATTCCCATCATGGGAACCGGCAAGACAGATTATGTGGCGCTTCTGTCGTTGGTTATTGCGCGGGCGGTGAAAGTGGAAGATGCCGCTGAAGCCATTGAGGCGGTACAGAATGAACGGAATGAAGAAGTAAAGAGACGAAAAATTGAAGAGCCCGTTATTGGCAAATCATAGAGTTGCGAAGACTGCGCTCTATTGGATGATAGGATTTTTTCCTGCCAATTGGACGGGCGCGACGATATTTTAACGCGAATGGTCGGAGTGAGAGGATTTGAACCTCCGGCCCCTGCCTCCCGAAGACAGTGCTCTACCAGGCTGAGCTACACTCCGTATAATCTTGAGGCTTTATAGCGCCGGGTTGAGGCCCCCGCAAGCATTCCAGACTAGGCAAGAGCACTGCGGATCATGGTGCGGCTGAGAGGTTTCAAAAGTTCTTGCGTGATGGGTTAAAACGGGGCATTAAGTGCCCGCGCTCAGGGCAGTTGGCCCTGTCGCCATTTCTCAGGTCATGATCCGTATTTTGGACTTTTGGGGCGTAGCCAAGTGGTAAGGCAGTGGGTTTTGATCCCATGATCGCAGGTTCGATCCCTGCCGCCCCAGCCAGACATGTGCCTGTTCCCTCTTCTAAATGTGATCCCTGTCAGAAATTCAGAAAAGGACTGAGGATCATGAGAATCATAACGCTACCCGTTGACGTTCCCGTAATGGGAACATGCGCCGGGTCACGATAGACAGACAGACGTGGTTGTTAAAACTTCACTTAATTCTTTATACTGAATACATAAACATCAGTAGAACACTGGGAGTATAGGAGAAGAGACAGATTTGGAGAATGGCTAACCGGGGTGCATGATGGGACGCTTTTGGAGTTGCATGCACAATCCATGAGGACGTGACGGGGGGCATCCCAACCGGTTTTCTTAACCAAGAATGCAATCAGGACAATTCTAACTATTGAAGTGTGGGCGATCGTGATATATGCATCGTAGTGAAAGACGGCTTGGAGGGGCCGCCCAGGATTTGAGATGTCTGCCCGCAGGGCACTGTGTTCAGTCCTGGATCAGTATGGAGAGTGAGTGGGGAGGAAACACAAAACCGCCACAAATGAATGAAATTTTGAGTGTGAAACGATTCTTAACCCATGTCGGCGTATGGAAAGCCGCTCATTTGAGGCAGGGATATTGACTTAAAATTGATTCGAGCTAAAAAGCGGATGCTTTTCAGAGGTTTTGGCGTGTATTTTGCAGGTTTGTTCAGTAATCTTAAAGTTCGCTTAAATGCGTGAACGCGGTAAATTAAGAGTAATGGTGATTGTGTGAATGTCGGAAAACAATAATAAATTTATAAGTGTGTTTATGCATGGATATGCTCGGAAAAAGAGTAGTTCATGGATCTTCGTGATGAAGAATTAGGGTGTTGGGGGAGGAAGTTGGTGACGTGCTCATGCACCATCTCTGGCCGCGTCGCGGCAACCGTCCTGGCGGCGGATTTCTATTTAACCAGTGGTCACGCGGACGAGGCGTCCGGGGCTGGACAAAAGGGCATAAGTTGTGCCGTTTTCTCCGGTTTGTGGCCTGTCAAGCTCAAACAAAGGGGCATCTCATGCTGACGAGTCGATTTGGAGAAGGCGTGGCTGTGCTCGTTGCGCCGTTTTTGGTTTTAGGAACACTGGCGGTGGCAACGGTTGCACCGGCGGTGGCTCAACTGGATCAGGCGAAGAGCACTGAACTTCAGAACACTCAGGATGGAGCGAAAACGCAATCAGCCATCGATAAACTGGATGATGAACGCGACAGTCTGTTGACTAATTACCGGTCAACCCTTGATCAACTGGCAAACCTGAGAGAATACAATGATCAATTGCGTAAGCTCATTGCCAATCAGGAAAAAGAGAAAGTCTCTTTGAAAGAGCAAATTGAGCGTATTGCCGGGATTGAACGCGACATTGTGCCGCTCATGTTCAACATGCTCGAAGCCTTGGATCAGTTCGTTCAGCTTGACATTCCGTTTCTTCATAAAGAGCGTACGCGGCGGGTTGAGAAACTCAAAACACTTATGAATGATCCAAACGCCACGAACGCTGAAAAATATCGCCGTATTCTGGAGGCCTATCAGATCGAAAATGATTACGGCCGCACCATCGAAGCCTATACGGGCAAACTTGGCGAAGGTGAGGATGCCAAGACGGTGACCTATCTCAAAATCGGGCGCGTATCATTCCTTTATCAGACGGTTGATGGATCTCAATCGTATGTCTGGGATCAGGACAAGAAGGACTGGGTAGAATTGTCTGGTTCTTATAATACGCCGGTGACGATTGCCATTCGTATGGCCAAGGAACAGATCCCGCCGGACCTTATTTACATTCCTGTCAAAGCGCCCGTTAAAGCGAATTAGGAGAGGCTGTATCCATGAATAAGAAACTAAAAATCATTGGTCTTTCCGTCTGCATGGCAGTCGCCGGGACCTTTTTGAGTGAACTTCCCGTCTCGCCGGTCAAGTCGGAAGCTCTGGCGCAGGCCAAAGCTTCAACGCTGGATGAATTGCTCAAACTGGTGCGCCAGGGGCATCGTCGGGACAATGCTGCTAATCAGAAGCGCCTTAATGCATTTCGCAATGCCCGCAATCAGCAGGCGGCCCTTCTGAAAAAGGCCGAAGCTGATGTGGCACATGAAGAAGACATCAGCGCGCAACTCGAAAGCACATTCAATGACAATGATCAGGCGCTGGGTGATCTGGAGGTGCAACTGGCGGATCGTCTGGGCGCATTTGGCGAATTGTTCGGCGTGGCGCGTCAGGTTGCTGGCGATACGCGCGGTCAACTTGATAATTCATTGGTGAGCGCGCAATTCCCGAATCGTTCCGCCGTGCTCAATGAGATTGCGACGGAGAAGGATCTGCCGACCATGGATCAGCTCCGTCAGCTCTGGTACATGTTGCAGCTTGAGATGACCGAACAGGGCAAGGTTGTGACTTTCCCCGCCAAGGTGATTGATGATAACGGCGACCCACGCGACGAAATGGTGACCAGAATTGGCCCGTTCACGGCGGTGGCCAATGGAAATTATTTGAGATTTGATTCCGAGAACCAGGAACTTGCCGATCTGACGCGCCAGCCTGGCGGACAGTGGCTCAGTGCTGCCAAACGTCTGGAAGGTGCGGATCCGGGTGAATTTGTCAAGGCGGCGATTGATCCGTCAAGCGGTCAAATTCTTGGTTTGCTGGTGCAAACGCCATCTCTGATGGAGCGGATCAAACAAGGCAAGACCGTTGGTTACGTTGTGATCGTGCTGGCCATCTTCGGATTGCTGATTGGGTTTGAGCGGATCTTTACTTTGTCAATGACCGCATCGGCGGTGAAGCGGCAGGTCCGGAGCAAGAAAGCCAGCAAGGGCAATCCTTTGGGACGCATTCTTCTGGTCTATGAAGAGTTTCAGAATTCCGATGTCGAAACCATCGAACTCAAACTTGATGAAGCCATCCTGCGTGAAACACCAAAATTGGAGCGGGGTCTCAATACCCTGAAGGTTCTGGCCGGTGTTGCGCCGCTTCTGGGTCTTCTCGGGACAGTCACGGGGATGATCGTGACGTTTCAGGCCATCACGCTGTTTGGTACCGGCGATCCGAAACTGATGGCAGGTGGTATTTCTCAAGCGCTTGTCACGACTGTTCTGGGTCTGGTCGCGGCCATTCCGCTGTTGTTGTTGCACAGCCTGGCGAGTGGACGGGCGCGCACCGTTCAGCAGATTCTGGAGGAGCAAAGCGCTGGACTCGTAGCCGCACAAGCAGAGGGTTAATCTGATGCAAGGGGTTCTTGAAGCTCTCAATCCGTTTGTGGTGCTGGGTGGTCTGCGTAGTTTCCTTGAGATGGGGGGCGATGTTCTCGTCGTCATCATGGGGGCCACCTTCATTCTCTGGGCTCTGATTATCGAGCGATACTGGTACTTCTGGGGCACCCATCGCGGCGTTGTCCGGACTGCCAAGAAAGCCTGGGGCGCCCGCACGGATCACAAATCCTGGTATGCCCGTCAGATCAGACGGCAGCTTTTGTCGGATGTGAAGTTGAGCACGACGGCAAATCTGGGTGCGATTAAAGCCTTAGTGGCCATTGCGCCGCTTTTGGGCCTGCTGGGCACTGTGACGGGCATGGTGGAGGTCTTTGACGTGATGGCATTTACCGGCTCAAGTAATGCTCGGGCGATGGCGGCCGGCGTCTCCAAGGCGACGATCCCAACCATGGCCGGTATGGTGGCCTCGATATCGGGTCTCTTTTTCAGCGCAGCCCTGGAGCGGCGGGCAAAACGCGAAATTCAAAGCGTTGCCGACTCCATGGTTCTTCAATAAGGAGCTGCGCACATGCGCAAGAAGCAAGGAACAGCGCCAGCAGAAGATGCGGAAGTCAACATGACGCCGATGCTCGACATCGTGTTCATCATGCTGATTTTCTTTATCGTCACAGCTACGTTTGTTAAGGAGACTGGCCTTGATGTTTCCCGGCCCGATACGGAAGAGAATAAACCAACCAAACCCGCCAAGACGATTTTGATACAGATTAACAAAGACAATGAAATCTATATTCAAAGACGCATTGTCGATATTCGGGCGGTGCGTGCGAATATTGAGCGGCTGCGTGCAGAAAACCCAAAATCAGCGGTATTGATTCAAGCTGAGCGTGAAGCGACAACAGGCATTCTGGTTACGGTTATGGATCAGGCGCGTCTGGCACATGCGCCGGTCTCCATTGCCCCATTGCAAAACGAGTAAGCGCCAGGCTCAAATTAGCTTGAATATTGGTGATTTAAAGGAAGCAGGATAGCGGGAAATGGCAAGAAGACCCGAAAACGAAATCGATGAAGAAGCCGAAATAAACATGACGCCCATGTTGGATGTTGTGTTCATCATGCTGATCTTTTTTATTGTCACGGCTGTTTTTGTAAAAGAGTCAGGGCAAGACGTTAACCGTCCTGAAGCATTCACTGCCGATAAAATAAGACGTGTGTCGATGTTGATTGCTATCACGGGTCATAATGAAATATGGATCAACAAAAATGTGGTGAAGTTACGGGATGTGCGGGCCGTTGTTGAGAAAATGAAAAAGGAAAATCCCCAGGGCTCTGTGGTGATCCAGGCTGATGCGGATTCTCAATCAGGCATCCTGGTTGACGTGATGGATCAGTTGAATGCCATTGGCGTGCACAGCGTTCATATTGCTGCACTAGAGGAAAAATAAGCATGCTGCGTTTTATTATCGGATTGCCATTTGCAGGCGTCATAACCGTCGCATTGTTTCTTTTGATGCGCTATCTGATATTGCCGAGCAATGAGCCTATTGAGGATGTGGTGGCCGGCCCTAAAATTGATATCACGCGGCCTGAGCGCGATGAGAGTACACAGGATCGCGATCGTAACAAACCAGACCGACCGCAAAAGCAGAGCAAACAGCCGCCTCCGCCGCCCATGCAGATGGATAAAAACGTGAAGCCGATGGCAAATGCCATGTCCATGTCGATTCCGGATTTTAGTTCGGATCTCAATCTGTCTGCGCTGGGGGCGCCTTCTGACCGCACAGCAACGCCGCTGGTGCGCATTCCGCCGCAATATCCGCAACGCGCTGCATCGCGCGGTATTGAGGGATGGGTGCTGGTGGAATTCACCATCACGCCGGCCGGCACTGTGACCAATGCCCAGGTGATTGACTCTGATCCCGCCAATATCTTTGACAGATCGGCTTTGCGCGCCATTGCCAAATGGAAATACAGGCCCAAGATCGTCGATCAGAAGCCGGTTCCCCAGTTTGGCATGCAACAGTTGATTACGTATGAGCTGGAAAAAGATAAATGATGGTCATCATTGAACCGGGACTATTTGTAAGCGTTTTTGTGCTGTAAATCTCAAGAGAAAGAAGGGGTGGGGATCGTAAGTCTTAAGCCTCTGGAGGAAACGGATGTCTTCTCAAATCATGTCTTATCGTAAGAAGACCGTGTTCAAAATGGTCAGACGCGCCGCATTGGCATGTCTTGTGGGCGTGGGAGTTCTGGCGGCGCCGCTTCATCATAGCGACTCGGTCTTTAGCGCGGCTCATGCGCAGAAGCAGAAGAAGCAAAAACCAAAGGGAAAACGCACGGAGACTCTTTCGAAAGCCGCCTATGACATCATCATCAAGGCGCAGGAAGCGCTACAGGTGGGGACGCCGGAGCAGGAAGCTGTGGCTTTGGCCCAGGTGAACAAAATTCTCTCCAATTGTTCCAAATATAAACCGTATGACTGTGCCGTTGCCCATCAGACCCGTGGGTACATCTTTGCCAATCAGGATAATTACAAGGCGTCGGCGCAGGAATTTGAAGCGGCTCTCTCTTCGGGCAAATTGGCGGATTATACCGCTCTTGATCTGCGCTATAATCTGGCGCAGCTCTATCTGGGGATGGAACAGTACAAAAAGGCTATTCGGAGCCTGGAAATTTGGTTTTCCAAGGCGGAAAATCCCGGTGCGGATGCCTTGTTCTTGGCGGCGCAGGCTTATGCTCTGGACGACCGTTTGAATGAGGCGATGTCCTATGCCGAGCGCGGCATGGCCAAAGCAACAGAGCCCAAAGAGAATTGGTACCGACTGACGCTGGCCATTTATCTGGAGCTTGAAAAATTCAATAAAGCTCTGCCCCTGCTTGAAAAGATGGTGAGTTACTGGCCGACCAAGAAAGAGTATTTCTCACAGCTTGGTGCGATTTATCAGGAAAAAAATCGCAACAAGGAGTCTTTCGCTGTGCTGGCATTGGCCTATGACAATAACCTTCTGACTAAAAGCGATGAATTTGTGCGTTTGGCGCAGCTCTATCGTTATTATGATTACCCGTATAAAGGGGCAAAAATAATTGAGAAGGAAATCAAAGCTGGCCGGGTTAAGAAGAACAAAAAGAACTGGGAAGAGCTGGGCATGGCCTGGATGCAGGCGCGGGAGCACAAGAAGGCTTTGCAGCCACTGGCCAATGCAGCCAGAAAAGCCAAAGATGGAGATATCTATCTTCTGCTCTGCCAGACCTATTTTCAGGATGAGAAATATGGCAAGGCCGCCCGGAACTGCCGGAATGCGGTCAACAAAGGTGGCCTTAAATCCAATGGTGGCATTGCGTATCAATTACTCGGCATTGCGCTTGATAATCAGGGTAAGGAGAAAGATGCCGCCAAAGCCTTTGAGCGCTGTTTGGACTGGAAATCCACAGAGAAGGATTGCCGCCGCTGGGTGAAGCATATTAACGCCAAGATCGAATTTGCCCGTAAAGAAGAAGAACGCAAGGCCGCAGCAGAAGCTGATGCTCAGGCGCGGGCTAAACAGCAAGAAGAAGATATTAAACGCGTACTTCATCAAAAAGAGGAGTTTAGCGAGTCGCTTGATCAATAGCCGGCTGATACGCGCAAAACAAAAGGAATTAAGGCGGAAGCTTTTGGGCTTCCGCCTTTTTTATGTCCGCCAAACATCAGATCCACCCGATCACGTGTTTGAACTTACCCTTAAGGCAAAAGCTGTGGTGAAGGCGGTTTCCTTGAGATGATCGAAACGGCCCGCCGCTCCGGCGTGGCCCGCCTCCATATTCGTTTTTAGCAACACAACGCTGTCCCCCCTTTTGACGGCGCGGAGCCGGGCAACCCATTTTGCCGGTTCCCAATACGTCACGCGCGGGTCTGTAAGGCCCGCCGTTGCCAGTATGGGAGGGTATGTCTGTGAACGGACATTATCATATGGCGAATAGGATTGGATATAATGGAAGGCGTTTTTGTCTGTGAGGGGATTGCCCCATTCAGGCCATTCAGGCGGCGTGAGGGGCAGTGTCTCGTCGCACATCGTGTTCAGCACATCAACAAAGGGCACGTCGGCGATGATACCGCTGAAAAGTTCTGGCGCCATATTGGCCACGGCTCCCATCAACATGCCACCCGCGCTGCCGCCGTGTGCGACAATGCGGCCGCTGCCGGTGAGCCCCTCTTTAACGAGAAAATTTGCGGTGTCGATGAAATCCGTGAAGCTATTGATCTTATTGAGCGACTTCCCTTTAAGATACCATCCATAACCGAGCGCCTTGCTGCCGCGTATGTGGGCAATGGCGTAAATAAAGCCGCGGTCCACCAGCGATAGGCGCGCAGTGGAAAAGCCGGCGGGCACGGTATGGCCGTAAGCGCCATATCCATAAAGCAGCACGGGCGCTGTTCCATCCAATGGGGTTTTACCGTGATAGAGAACGGTGACGGGAATTTTTGCGCCATCTTGCGCCGGGGCCATGAGGCGTCTCGTGATATAGTCGGCGGGGTTATGACCGCTCGGCACGTCTTGAGTTTTGCGGCAGTCGCGCGCACGCGTTTTCATGTCATAGTCAAAAATCTTTTGCGGGGTGGTGGGGGAGGCGTATGAAAAGCGCAATAGCTTAGTGTTAAATTCATATCCCGGCATCAGAGCGAGATTGAACGCTTCCTCGTCAAAGGCGACGGTGTGGGCGTCGACGATGATCCTCTGAATGTCCAACTGCGTGATGACGATTCGGGGCAGGCCGTTTTGGCGTTCCAGCCGCACATGAAAATCATGGAAGGCAAGCTGGTTTAAAATCAAACGGCCGGCTTGGTGGGGAATGAACGCTGTCCAGTGCTCGCGACCGGGGGCGGAAACGGGCGCGGTCATAATTTGAAAATCTTCCGCCCCATCCGTATTGGTCAGGATGAAAAACATTTCGTCGATATCGGTGATCTCATATTCAAGCCCCGGGTCACGAGGCGCGATGAGCGCAGGCGCGCTCTGAGGTTTGTCAGCCGGAATGAACCAGACCTCACTGGTTTCATGATCATGGGCCGAGATGAGGATAAACCGGCCGCTTTCGGTTTTGTCAACGCCGACAAAAAAGCCCGGGTTTTTTTCTTCGTAGACAAGCATATCCTCTTTGGGCGATGCGCCCACATTGTGATGAAACACTTTATTGGGGCGGTGGTTGTCATCAAGTGTGGTGTAAAAGAAAGACCGACCGTCCGCCGCCCAGGCGATGCTTCCCGTCGTTCCGGAAATGAGGTCACTCAGATTTTGACCTGTGCGTGTATCGCGAAGTGCAATGGAGTAATACTCGGAACCCTTGTCGTCCACGCTGTAGGCGATAAGTTTATGGTCCGGGCTGTGCGTACAATCGCCGATCCGGAAGAAAGGCCTATCGCCTGCCTCGGCATCGCCGTCGAGCAAAATATCTTCGCGTTCGTCTTGCCTGCTTCTCCGGCAATAAAGAGGGTGCTGGCCGCCGGTACGGTATTTCATGAAATAGTCGAAAGGGCCATCGGCCGCCGGGACGGTGGAATCATCTTCCCGGATGCGTCCCTTCATTTCCGTGTACAACGTTTCCTGAAGCTCTTGCGTTGGGGCCATCGCAGCTTTGCAATAGGCGTTTTCAGCTTCAAGATAAGCCCGAATGTCAGGCGATAGCGTTTGCGGAGCGCGCATCACTTCCTGCCAGTGATCATCGCGCAGCCACGCATAAGGGTCTTGGCGCGTCTCTCCATGGAGCGTGATGGAGTGTGGGCGTTTTTCCGCGCAGGGAGGGGGGGGCAATGCCGGGGGGGCGTGCGGCGCCATGGGGCAGACTTTCTGAGTGGGTGGCGTAAAAGGGTCAGTCTTTTTCTTTATCAAGCTGCAAGGCAACGCCGTTGATGCAATAACGCAGTCCTGTGGGTTGTGGGCCATCGGGAAAGACATGGCCCAAATGCGCTTCACAGTGGGCGCAAACGACTTCCGTGCGCTTTGAAAATAAACCGTTATCAGCGCGTTCCGCCAGCGCTTGGTCGGAGAGGGGCTGGAAAAAACTCGGCCACCCCGTGCCTGAATCGAACTTTGCCTCCGAAGTGAATAACGGCGCGCCGCAGCACACGCAGTGATAAATGCCTTTGTCTTTGGTGTCCCAATAGGGACCGGTGAAGGCGCGTTCCGTCGCCCCTTTGCGCGTCACGTCAAATTGTTGGGGTGTAAGAGAGAGCCGCCATTCCGCCTCGGTTTTTTGTGTTTTCGACATGGGTTCGTGCGCCTTTCGTGCCAGCATCCATCAAGCCGATTTCAGAATCATATCGGCTGCTTTTTCCGCAATCATGATTGTGGGGGCGTTGGTGTTGCCCGAGGGGATCACCGGCATGACGGAGGCATCCACCACCCGCAAGTGCTGCGTGCCGTGCACGCGCAGTGTAGCATCGACCACTGCCATGGCATCGGATTTTCCGCCCATACGGCATGTGCCCACGGGATGGTAAATGGTGGAGCCGGCGGCACGGGCGAATTCAAGAAGATCCTCATCCGTTTTAGCGTCGGGGCCGGGGGAAACCTCATGGCCTAAAACGGTATCAAGCGCCGATTGATTGGCGATGGTGCGCCCCCATTTCAAACCGGCCACGATGACCTGCTGATCCCGGGGCGAGTCAAGGTAATTGGGCTCAATCACGGGCGGCTCCTGCGCCAGGGGGGATGATATTCGGATCGAGCCCCGGCTCTCGGGATGGAGCACAATGGGCGCGAGAGTAAGCCCTGGCTCGCGTTCCAACTCGAATTTTCCTTCACTTAGAAATTTATCTGAATCCAGCGTCCCCGGCAGAATGCAGAACTGAATATCCGGCGTTTCCAGATCGGGCCGGGATTTGGCGAATGCGAACACATGGGCCGGACTCATGGTCAAAAGGCCTTTGCGCATGAACGCCCATTTGGCGATTTCCTTCATTAGGGGCCAGCCGCGCGAACGTTCGTTCAAACTGCCTTTGGTGATCACCCGGTAGAGCAGGCCCGCGATAAAATGGTCCTGAAGATTTTCCCCAACGCCCGGCAAATGATGCACCGTTTCGATCTCAAGGCTGTGCAGATGTTCGCGCGCCCCGATACCCGACATTTGTAAAATTTGCGGCGAGTTGATGGCGCCGCCGCACAAGATGATATCCTTGTCCGCCCGGGCTTCCAAATCCTGCCCGTTCTGCCGATACGATACGCCGACAGCGCGCCGCCCCCTAAAAATTATGTGATCCGCCAGCGCGTGGGTTTTAACCCTCAGATTGGAGCGCTTCATGGCGGGGTGCAGATATGCCCCGGCCGCGCTGACGCGTTTGCCGTTTTTGACGGTGAGTTGATAATAGCCGATTCCCTCCTGACTGGCGCCATTAGGGTCGGGATTTTTCGGCAAACCCGCTTCCACCCCCGCCTCAACCACGGCATCGCTGATGGGGTTGGATTCCGTGGCGTCCGTCACTGAGAGAGGCCCGCCTGCGCCGTGATACGCATCTGCGCCGTGCTGCTGATCCTCCGCTTTTTTGAAGTAGGGCAGGACATCGTCCCATCCCCAGCCGGTATTGCCCATTTGCCGCCAGCCGTCGTAATCCTGCGCCTGCCCGCGGATATAGAGCAGGCCGTTAATGGAACTGGAGCCGCCCAGCACCTTGCCGCGCGGCCAGACATGAACCCGGTCCTTGGTGCCAGGGGTGGGCGCGGTTTTATAGAGCCAGTTCACTTTGGGGTCTTTGATGGTATGAGAATACCCCGCCGGAATATGAATCATGGGGCTGGTGTCTGGCCCTCCGGCCTCAAGCAGAAGAACGCGGGTCGTAGGGTTTTCTGATAAACGGTTGGCCAGCACACAGCCCGCCGATCCGGCGCCAATGAGGATATAATCGTATTGAGCCATGGGGAGCGCTCTTTTTTCCGTCTTCAATCAAAGAACCGTCCAGCCTGACGGTCTCGCGTTATAATGCTGACTTTAAGGCAAAAGGGTCAATGGTAATCAGAAGCGTTTTTCCTGAAAAGGCTCCCTTCCCCCCCCCGCATACGGATTAAATGGCTGCGGTTTGACGTTTGAGATGCCACAGATCGGTAAGGAAAAACAATCCAATCCAGGCCAGTGCAATGCCGGTCGCCGCGACGAGGGCGGTATCAAGAGGCCCGAGAATACGCGTGATATACCCTGTTAGCAGGGCGCCGATGGGGGCGCCGCCCAGGAACCCGAGTTGAAAGACAGACATAATGCGGGCGCGGTGGCTTTCTATGGACAGCTCCTGCACGATCGTGCGGCTTGTGCTCATGGTGACGCCCGCGGTGGTGCCCCACAAGAAAATCAGAAGATAAAGTCCCCAGAGAGGGGGGTGGAGATGAATGAGCGTCAAAACCAGTGCACCATTCGCGAACGTGATCATCATAGCGCGCCCTTGATGGTGAATGGTGAAGAACCGCCCGATCATGGTGGTGGAAAAAGTTATGCCTACAGTGAAGCAAATCATGATGATCGTATAGTCGCCAATGTCGCCGTGATAGACGTCGCGAATAAGAATCTGAAGCATGACGAAAAGAATGCCCATGACAAAGATCCCGCCAAGGAACATCAAAAGTATGACCGACGCCATCCGCTGGGAGCGCCGCACTTCCAACAAACCTTCTTTGATTTCGCGAAAATTTCTCTGCCATTTTTTTTCACCCCGATTGCGGTTCATATCGCCGGTCGGAACGCCGGGTGGCGCGGGACGTAAATTGGTGGAGCAAAACGCTGCGACGAACAGGGAAAAAATCACGCCGAGCAACATCAATCCGGCGCCGGCCAATGAGACCAGACGGCCGATCGTGAGGCCGACCACTTGCATGCCGAATTGGACGCCGGTGGTGTAAGAGACGGCCTGGCCGATATCACCGCTTGGGCTCCGCCGGGCAACCCGATTCAGAAGAGAATCTCTGGCCGGCATGACAAACGCGCCAATGGCGCCGCTGGCAAAATTACACAAGACCAAAAGGGGAAAGGTTAGGGTCTTGGTGAACACCAGAATTGCAATGGCGGCGATGGGCGTCGCCGCAAGAATTTGCAGCCGGACAAGGTACATCCGCAATTCATGGCGGTCCGCCGTCATGCCCCCCAGCAAGACAAGGCCAAACATTGGCAACATGGAAAATGTTTGCGCCAGGCCCACCATATCGGCCGGCATTTTGAGAACGAAAGTGACAAGATAGGGATAGATCACGGACTGAATGCCCATGGCCAGAAAATAAGTGCCATGGCCGCTCATATACCACAGAAATTCGGTCCATTTGGGTGCGGGAGAGGGGGAGGAGGGCGCTGTCATGGGCCCCTTGGTACGCTACTTTGTCCGTGATATCCACCTTAGCCTTTGCTTCAGTTCATAAGCTGATCCCACCAGGAGGTGAGGTCGTCCATCCAGATTTTTTTCATTTCACGTGCGCAGTTTCGTGTTGAATATTGCACCGTGATCGCGCGAAACAGCCCTTCCAGACTTGGACTCTCCTGGACCATTTCCTTAGCATGTTCACCAAATATTTCATTGACGCTCTGAATCGTATCATCGCTCTGGCGCTTGGCCAGTATCCGGCAGGGATCGGCGGTACCATAGAAATAAATAGTAATTCCGGCAAGCACTCCAGAAAGGATGACGCTATAGAAAACGAGATTGCGGACAAGGTTATACATGGATTAGGTGCACACTTATCTCTGGTGTCTTCGTCCCCGGCGAAATGCGCACGCCCGGTTTTCAATAATTTACGGATTCAGCGGCCCGCTGGTGTACCACCGATCTTCACCGCCAAAAACGTCCTTGTCGGCATTCGTCTTTCCGCCGCAGGACGCGAAGCCGTTATTCCATCCCGCCTTATACGCTTTATCCTGATCATAAAGATCATCGTTGCGTTTCACTGAATTTTTAAAATCTGAAACGCCTTTATTGGCCGTTGTGCATCCATCGCCATAGCCTAAATGAAACGACGGCTCTTTTTGAAGTGCAGGATCAATATCGGTGCCGCAAGACCAAACAAAAAGCGCCGCCAGAAACCCGAACCAGACCGTCAATTTTAATCTTAGCCATAAACCAATCACGTTACGCACCCCCTTCACGCTTAGGCGTCACTGATGAACGTTTCTCACGGTTATGACGACAGTCTATAGGGCAAAGCGCCCGGCACCAAGAGGGTTAAGTGTACAATTTGAGTGAAATTTGGCGAAATTCCAGGCTTTTAACCTAGGGTTATTTTAAACGCGGGCTGCTCAAATGAAGGTGGAACGAAAAAGGTTCTGACCGGAAGGCGCGCGGGCCGCCGCGGCGCGGATCTCATCAACCATCAGCCACAGGCGGACATGAAACTGAGCCACGCACATCATGCATCTGAGGACTTAAAGACGGACAGCGCACTTCCGGTTGCGGAAATCATCCACTTGGATACAGCCGAGACTATGGATAACGAGGCGCTGGCTGAAGAGTTGCAATCGACGTTGGTTCTTGCGCAAGCGCTCGCCTGCACCAGAGCTGAAAATCCGCGTGTCGTTTTGGTCAAGCGGCTGTCGGATCTCCTCCTGTTGTCGCACGATCAGGTCATGCCGTCGGAGCGGGCCCTGATTGATGAAATTCTGGTGCGCCTGATCGATCATGTGGACATTTCGCTCAAAGCACGTCTCGCACGCCGTATTTCCGGTATGGCCGAGCCCCCTTTGGCACTGCTGACAAAGCTGGCCCGAGATGAAATAGTGGTTGCTGAATCCATTCTCGAAAACAGTCTGGCCATTTCGGATTCCGATCTGATCGATATTGTGCGCAAAGGCAATGGAGAGCACCGGCGCGTTATCGCTTCACGTGAGACGATTTCAAGTGCTGTGGCGGATGCACTCGTGGAGATGTCCGAAGTCTCAGTGCTCGAAACACTCCTGCGCAATGAGAATGTGTGTTTTTCCCTGTCCGGCATGGAAAAGCTTGCGCAACGCAGCCGGTATGTTCCCTCATTACAGCCTTTGATTGTTGAACGGGCCTCTTTGCATTCAACCCTGGCGTATTCGATGTTCTGGTGGTTGCCCTCCGAACTGCGCTTGCGGGTCCTGTTTCGTTTCAGCGTCTCCCGGCGGGTGTTGCAGCAGGCCATTGCTGATGCCGTTGAGCAGGGTGAATTCGATCTGCGCTCCAATGATGCGCTGGAGCAGGAGGCTTTGCATTTCATCCTGGGGGGGCAATTCTCAGCGCGGGGGCAGGCGACCCATATTTTTGAGCATTTGAAGGCCGGGAAGACCAGTGAGTTTCTTTCAGGGTTTGCCATATCCGCAAGTGTAACACGGCAGACCATCGTGAAAATTCTGCGCGACACGGGCGGGGAAGCCCTGGCCGTCCTGTGTAAAGCCGTCTCCCTTAAACGTCAGGAATTTTCTATGCTGGCCCGATTGCTGGAAAAAGCCAGAGCCGGCGCTGAGCTTTCAGAAGAACGTACCGAATGCCTGGAACTGGTGTTTGATTCGCTGCCCACGGACAGCGCGGACCTGATTCTGCGCCACTGGGACAAACCCCGGCTTTCAGGGCTGGCGACGCCGGTTGGTCACGACTGAAGCAGAACGTCTCTGTGTTTGGAAATAAACCCATAAAATCCTGGTCTTATCGCCCTGAAGCACCCCAATGATTGCGCGTGACATACAGCGGCATTCTCGACGCCCCTGTCATTAAAGTGTTAAATAATTTAGCTTAATCAGAGACTGATATAGGAACAATCAGTGCGCGATGATCTGCGGGGCCCTCTTGTAAGAATCGAACGGGGAATATGATGAGTGCGGGGCAGAACAGCCGGTCGGCAGAGAAGGAAATGGCTCTATTGAAAGCCCAGATGTCGGAAGGTGATCCGGCGGTGAAGAAGGCGCTGTTTGAGAAAACTTCAGAACTTCTTCTTAGTGACGCGCCTCGGTTTTCCGACAGTGAAAAAACCATGATGGATGATATTCTGGTTGAATTAATCGACCAGATTGAATTTTCCATACGCAAAAAGCTTGCCGTGCGTCTGGCCGCACAAAAAACCGCCCCCCGCAAGCTGTTGAACACGCTCATGCGTGATGACATTTCCATCGCCAGGCCCATTTTGTTGAACAGCGGCGCGCCTTCGGATGAGGATCTTGTCGGTGTCATCAACGCGACCACAGGCGCTCACTGTCAATCGGTTGCTGCCAGAAAGCAGGTTTCAACGGATGTCAGCGATGCCCTGATCAGCACCGGCGACATCAAAGTGATCGTCACCTTGCTTGAGAATGCGGGCGCCTGTCTGTCTCAGCAGGCGACAACACGCCTGGTGGGTCAATCAAAGAGCCACGAAGCCATTCGCGCGCCATTGCTGTCCCGCTCCGAGTTAAGGCCTCAACAGGCGCACGCCATGTTCTGGTGGGTCTCTTCGGCCCTGCGGGGGGAAATACTGAAAAACTTCCGGGTTGATGAGGAAGCCCTTGATCAGGCGCTGAAAGAAATTGTTCAGGAAGGTGTGCAGGAGGCACTGGATGATCAGTCAATCCTGAAACAGCTTGATGCGGTTGCCGCAGACGGAGGGCGCTCTCTTTCAAAATTTATGGCTTATTTGAAGGGCAGCAGCGGAGCGAAGCTGAATGCGAATTTTGCACGCCTTCTAGGGATCAGCGAAGGAACGGCAAACAGAATTCTGAGTGATGTGGCCGGAGATGCCCTGGCGGTGTGTTGCAAGGCCATTGAGGCAGACCGCCAACAATTCACGCGTCTTTTTTTGCTCGTGGATTACAAACGATTTGGGCAGAACAGGCCCATTGGTCATCTGAAATCCGTCACCTCTTCCTATGATGCGGTCAGCAGTCAGGTTGCCCGTCAGACACTGCGCCTTTGGGAGGTGCAGGAGTTGGCCAAAGCGGCTTGAAATTTCGCTGGGCTGACAATTAGAATATCAATAAACATCAGTGATTATATAGTGTTTCTCATTATTGAACACGTGGTAATTCAAATTTGAATCAGCTTTTTTACACGCCATTAAGACCTCTTGCCTATTGTGGAATATGACGTCGGCTGTGGACTGCGTACCCGTGCTGCGGCTGGCGTCTCTTAGAAACGGCAAACCGCTGGAGACGGCGGGACGCAAAGCCACCGGCCCCAAACTTTTCACTTCGATGAAGCAGGGCGGCGGAGCTACCGAAAGGAGACGTCCGTATGCATAAGGCATATCTCTCACCTCCAAAAGCACGGATGAGCAGTGTCCGCTAGCCGAATACTAAGATGTGGCAGCCTTCTGTTGTGTTGAGTTATTGAGGGGTGAGTTCCAATGCTACCGTCTATGCGCGTGATTGTATTCGCATCGCAAAAGGGTGGATCTGGCAAGACGACATTGTCCGGTCATATGGCCGTGCAGGCAGAAATGTCCGGCGCTGGGCCGATTGCTCTGATCGACACGGACCCTCAAGGGTCTTTGTCCAAATGGTGGAATGTGCGGGAAAGTGAGTCGCCCTATTTTATCCAGTCCGTGTTCTCAAATCTATTTCAGGATCTGGATCTGGCGCGCCGGGAAGGATTTCGCTTCGTCTTTATCGATACGCCGCCGGCCGTCACACGGGCGATTTCCGAAGTTGTGAATTTTGCCGACATCGTGGTCATTCCAACGCGCCCCAGTCCCCATGACCTCAGAGCGGTGGGTCCGACCGTGGATATCGTTGAATCCAAACATAAGCAGCTCGTCTTCGTTGTGAACGATGCGACACCGCGCGCCCGCATCACATCGGAAGCGGCCGTGGCGCTCTCGCAACATGGCACCGTGGCGCCGACGATTGTCCACAACCGCGTTGATTACGCCGGCAGCATGATCGATGGGCGGACAGTCATGGAAACGAAACCGGGAGGGCGCTCGGCCAAGGAAATGGAAAGTTTGTGGGAATATATTCATGAGCGCCTGCACCGGATGGAGACCGTGCATGCGGGTTGGCTGGACGAAGAGGGGAAAAGTGCACTGGAAACAAATACGAATGCGCTGGGGCGCAGAGCGCCTACATTTGGCCGGCGATTGCAATAAGGAAGGGTGGAAGGAACATGTCAAAAGGTTCGTACGTATCTCTCACGGCAGGATTGCTGGCGCGCAAGGGAGAGGCTGTTCCCGCAACGACTTCGTTCGAAGGAGAACATATCGTGTCTGCGCACTCTCACCGGCGCCCCCTGTCGTCAACATCGCTGACGCCCGCCCGCAGCGCATGGACGGACGCCAACTTCGTTTTGCGTCATGAAGAAAGTCAAAATGGGAACGAAAGCACGGCTGACGCCGGGCCGCAAGCCGTCCACCATGGGCACGATGAGCCGCAGCCGCCGGAAAGCGCATCGCGCGAGGAGCACCGACCGGAAGAGTGTGAGCCCTGCGTGCCGCTTGCCGCACTGGCCTCTGGCGACGACGGCATCGGCCGGCGCTCCTCGGTGACCTTCCGACTTGATGCCACGCGCTATCTGTGCCTAAAGATGGCGGGCGCCAAACTGGGCCGCACCAATCAGGATATTTTGACGGCCGCGCTGGATATGTACCTGAAATCTCTTGCCGACGACGCGCTGGGCGATTGCACGTGTCTGCAACAATTGATCAAAGGGGGTTCCCATGTGAACCATTCCTGATGTGGGACGTCTTTTCTGGGTTGTTTGTCCCCCACCACCCATGAAGCATGGATGTCCCGCACCTCGCGCCGCTCCCGGCCGTTCAACGCCTGGCAATTCCTTTGCCCCCCGATCGAGTGTCAGGCCATGAACGCATTAACGGGAGCGGCGCTTTTTTTGTTTTGCCTCATGGGGGGGCAGAAGCCCCTGAGCGCCAATTTGGGCTGGTCAAGCCTCTCTTCACATATTAAAAAACAAGCCTGAATTTTTGGCAAAGCGGCGATTCGCGCCTGGGTGAGGCTTTTTTATGGTACGCTCCTTTGGCCTGTTTGTGGGGCTGGCGGTGGTCTGGCTGCTGCTTTCGGGCTATTTTCACGACACATTGATCCTTTTCTTCGGGTTCGCGTCCTGCCTTGTGACGGTCATTTTGGCCCGACGGATGGGCATTGTGGATTATGAATCCGTCCCCTTCCATCTAAGTTACAAAATTCTGAAATACTGGATTTGGCTGGCCGGAGAGGTGGCCAAAGCGAATATTGCTGTGACACGGGCGGTATTTTCAGATTTGTCTTCTGTTCGGCCTGAAATGTTCAAATATAAGGCCAGTGTGAAGGGGGATCTGGGGCTCACCATTTTAGCCAATTCGATCACCTTAACGCCCGGGACCGTCACAGTGGATGTGGATGGGGACGAATTGACCATTCATGCCCTGACAAGGCAGGCGGCCGACCCGGAGGCCATTGCGGCGATTGATCGTCATGTGGCGGCCTTGGGAGCTGACTGATCTGATGACCTTTTTCATTGTCCTTACAGTCACGGTCATCGCCATTTTTATCGGCATGTTGATTGTATTGCTGCGGTTGTTTATTGGCCCCTCGCTTTATGACAGGGTTCTGGCGGTGAATTCGTTTGGAACAAAAACGGTACTGCTGATCGCGGTTTTGAATTTTCTGGGGGGGCGTCCCGAATTTCTCGATATTGCCCTCCTTTATGCTTTGATAAATTTCGTTGGCACCATCGCTATCCTGAAGTTTTTTCGTTACAGGAGTTTTCAAAGGGCGCTCAGTTCCATTCGCGGGCGCACTGTGACACCGGTCACAGGTTCAGAGGAATAAGACATGCTGGATATGGGTTTGGTCATTTTAAGTTGCGTGATCCTGGGGCTGGGCGCTTTTTTTGTTGTCGTGGGGGCGATAGGCGTTTTTCGCTTTCCTGATTTTTATGCGCGGCTTCATGGCGCGGGCATTACCGATACAATGGGCGCCGAGCTAATCCTGCTGGGTCTTGCGATAGAAGCAGGCATGACCCTGATCGCCGTGAAGCTGATTTTCATTGGGTTGTTTCTATTTCTCACAAGTCCGACATCGACTCACGCCATCGCGAACGCCGCTCTGACGGCGGGCCTGCGGCCCTTCCTGAGCGTCAGGCCGGGCAATGCATCTCCCGGTTCTGATCTGTCTGGCAACAAGTGATAAAAGGAGGGGGCAGATGACTTTTTTTGCTGAATTTGATATGTCGATATTTGTGGACGTTGTGTTGCTGACGTTTCTGCTGATGGCGGCGTTTGCGATTGTCGTGATGCGTCATCTGTTCTCCGTAGTGATGGTGGGCGGCGTCTACAGTCTGGTCTCCGCTGCTTTTTTTGTGAACCTTGATGCGGTGGATGTGGCGTTCACGGAAGCTGCGGTGGGTGGGGGGATTTCCACGGTTTTGCTCCTGGGCGGACTCATGCTGACGTCGCGGCGGGAAAAATTGCCGGTGACGCGGCGTTCCGTCATTCCCCTACTGGCTGCGGTGGTCACCGGGTCCGCACTGATCTATGCGACATTCGACATGCCTGATTTTGAAGACCCGGATTCGCCAGCAAACGCCTATGTCGGCAGGGACTATATGGAGCGCACACCCCGGGAAATTGATGTTCCCAATGTCGTGACCGCCGTTCTCGCCAGTTATCGCGGTTTCGACACCATGGGCGAGACCGCTGTTGTGTTTACGGCTGGATTGGGTGTCCTTGTTTTGCTGGGCATGGGGCTTCGGGTTGCGCCCGCCACGGATAAAGAGGAGGATGGAACATGACCCCTCATCTAGTTCTCAGGGTTGTCACGAAGATACTGCTTTCACCCATTATCCTCTTTGCCTTTTATGTCCAGTTTCATGGTGATTTCAGCCCCGGCGGCGGATTTCAAGCGGGCGTTATATTTGGTGTGGCGGTCATTCTTTACGCATTGGTCTTTGGTCTGGATATGGCCAAGAAAGTATTCTCCCCACGGATTATCCAGATTCTCATGGCGCTGGGCGTCATGATTTATGCGGGCGTGGGTTATGTGGGGCTGTTTATGGGGGGGGCATTTCTTGACTATAACGTACTGGATCCTTCAAATCCCGTCCATGGACAGCATTATGGAATCATGTTCGTGGAGATGGGCGTGGGGATTACCGTTTCTGCCGTCATGGTCGGCATTTTCTATGCTTTTGCCGGACGCAATGTGGAAATCAGTGATGAGGACTGGTAAGAGGAGCGAAGGACTAAGGTGAGTGCGGAATTTATTCTGGGGCATTATAATTACTGGATCGCCATCGTGCTGATGATGGTGGGTCTTTACACAGTGATGAGCCGCAGTAATCTCGTCAAAAAACTGGTGGGCCTGAATGTTTTTCAGACCTCGGTTTTCATGCTTTACATCTCAATGGGAAAAATCAAGGGCGGCACCGCGCCGATCATAACCCCCGGCGAGGGGGTGATCTATTCCAATCCCTTGCCTCATGTGCTGATCCTCACGGCGATTGTCGTGGGGGTCGCAACGATGGCGGTGGGGCTGGCCATCATCGTTCGAATTCGCGAGGCTTACGGCACAATAGAGGAAAATGAAATTCTGGCCATCGATCATGACCTCGAATTTGGCAAGAGCACGAACGCATAATGCTGGTGCAGATTTCCCCTCATTTTCCGGCTCTCCAGGTCGTCATTCCGTTTATCGCCGCGCCGGTCTGTATGGTATTGCGCCGGGAAAACGTGGCGTGGGGGTTGGCTCTTGCCGTGAGCTGGATCAGTTTTTTTATCTCTTCAAGTCTGCTTATTCGTGTCCTGCACGAAAATGTTATCTCTTATCATATTGGCGGGTGGGCGCCTCCCTGGGGTATTGAGTACAGACTGGATGCACTGAGCGCCTTTGTCCTTCTTCTGGTTTCAGGGATCAGCGCGATTGTGATGACCTATGCGCGCAGAAGTGTGATCGCGGAAATTCCATCTTACAACCGCGGCAAATTTTACGCTCTGTTTTTACTTTCGCTGGCAGGTATGTTGGGCGTGACCATTACGGGTGATGCCTTCAATGTTTTTGTATTTCTGGAAATAACCTCTCTTTCCGCGTATGTGCTGGTTGCCATGGGGGCGCATAACGACAAGCGCGCGCTTTCCTCTTCTATTTCCTATCTTATCGCCGGTACGATCGGGGCGACGTTCTTTATCATTGGCGTGGGGTTGCTTTATATGGCGACCGGCACGTTGAATATGATGGATTTGGCCGCACGCATTGCCGATCTTGGTGACAGCCGCACGGTGCGCGCCGCTTTTGCTTTTATTGTCGTGGGGATCGGACTGAAACTCGCAATCTTTCCGCTGCATTTATGGCTGCCCAATGCCTACACATATGCACCGTCCGTCGTTACGTCTTTTGTCGCCGCCACATCCACCAAGGTGGCGGTTTATGTGCTGATGCGTTTTGTATTTACGGTCTTCGGCACGCATTTTGAGTTTCAGCAATTGACGCTGGTCTTTCTGTTCCTGCCGCTTGCTCTGCTGGGTATATTTGTGCCCTCGCTGGTGGCGGTCTTTCAGGAGAACGCCAAACGCATGCTGGCCTATTCCAGCGTGGCCCAGATCGGGTACATGCTTTTGGGCATCAGTTTTGCAACCGTTGCCGGGTTGAGCGCGGCCACCATCCACATGTTCAATCATGGTTTGATGAAAGGCGCACTGTTCATGGCTTTGGGCGCTGTGGCCTACCGCATACGCTCGACCAAGATTGCCGACATGGCTGGTCTGGCATCCAGCATGCCGTGGACGATGGCGGCCTTTGTCGGGGGTGGATTAAGCCTGATCGGCGTGCCGCTCACGGTCGGCTTTATCAGCAAGTGGCTGTTGATCCAGGCCGCTCTTGAAGCGGGGGAGTGGTGGATTGCGGTGCTGATTGTCATCAGTTCCTTGATCGCCGCCATTTATGTCTGGCGCGTCATTGAGGTGGCTTATTTGCAGCCTGCCCCGGCGGATTTGACTGTCAAGGAAGCGCCCCTTTCCATGTTGATCCCCATGTGGGCGTTGGTACTCTTGAATTTTTATTTTGGAATTCACGCCAGCTTGACAACGGATATTGCAACGCGCGCGGCTAAGGCGCTTTTGGGAGGGGGAACATGATCTCTTTCACACCAGAAGCCGCGCTGGGCTACAGCCTTCTTTTGCCGCTCATTTGTGCGGTGTTGATCGTGCTCTCCGATAAATCGCCGAACCGCCGCGAGGCCGTAACGCTGATCACGAGTGTGCTGCTGTTTGCCGACGTTCTCTATCTGCTTGTCAGCGTGCTCCATGGTGTGCGTCCGCGATTGCAATTATGGGAGGTTATCCCCGGGCTCAATCTGACTTTTGCCATAGAACCTCTGGGCATGTTATTTGCGACTCTGGCCAGCGGTCTGTGGATCATCAATTCGATCTATTCCATTGGTTACATGCGCGGCAACCACGAACAGCATCAAACGCGTTTTTACTTCTTTTTTGCCATCGCCATTGCCAGCACACTGGCCATTGCTTTTTCCGGCAACATGTTCACGCTGTTCATATTTTATGAGGCGTTGACGCTATCAACCTATCCTCTTGTTATTCACAAGCAGAATGATGAAGCGCGTCATGGTGGGCGCGTTTATCTGGCAGTCCTGTTCAGCACATCCATCGGATTTTTGCTGGTCGCAATTATCTGGACCTGGGTGATTGCGGGCACACTGGATTTTCGGCCTGGGGGCATTCTTAAAGGCGCGGCGGACCCGGCCATCGTGCCGGTGCTTCTGGCGCTCTATGTATTTGGCACCGGCAAGGCGGCGCTGATGCCGTTTCATCGCTGGTTGCCGGCGGCCATGGTGGCGCCCACGCCGGTGAGCGCGTTTCTCCATGCCGTGGCCGTCGTCAAGGCGGGCGTATTCACGGTTCTGAAGGTCACGGTGTATATTTTTGGTGTGGATTTCCTTAGCACGACCGGCGCATCCCGGTGGCTGATGTGGGTGGCGGCGGCGACTATTCTGATTGCGTCATTGGTGGCGATGACCAAGGACAATCTGAAAGCGCGACTCGCTTATTCGACCATCAGCCAATTGTCATACATCACTTTGGGCGCGGCGCTGGCCTCATCGATGGGGATCATCGGGGGCGGCATGCATATCGTCATGCATGCCATGGGCAAAATGACGCTGTTCATGTGTGCGGGGGCTATTTATGTGGCCACCCATAAAACCGAGATCAGCGATATGGCGGGATTGGGGCGGGCAATGCCGTTCACTTTTGCCGCCTTTCTCATTGGCGCGCTGAGCATTATCGGGTTGCCCCCCATGGGCGGGGCGTGGAGTAAATTCGTGCTCATCATGGCGGCTGCGGATCGTGACCAGATGATCATGATTGGTGTGCTGATGGTTTCATCACTCTTGAATGTAGCCTATCTGATACCGCCGGTGGTGTACGGTTTCTTTGGTAAAGCGCCCGTGACAGCATCTTTAGGCAGCGCCGCTACGTTTGGGCCGGGGAACGGCCTCAAGGAAGCGCCGATCTTATGTGTCCTGCCTCTGTGCTTAACCGCTTTGGGGTGTCTGGTGCTTTTCTTCTGTGCAGATTCGATCTACCTGTTTCTTCAAACCATATTTTAGCCGGGGCGCACCTCATGATTGATGGGAAAAAGCATATGAAGCCGGGAGAAAAGACATATTGGCTTGATGATCCCAGACATGTTGATTTTTTGATCTGGGCTCTTGTTGGGTTGTGCATCATAACGGCCGGCGCGGATGTTCTTGATTTTCTGGGCTTATATATTTTCAAGCATCCGCATTTTCCTGAGGAGCGGTTCATTAATTTTTATGGGTTCTTCGGGTTTATCTCATTTGTATTCATCGTGATCGCGGGTAAGTTTTTACGAAAACTCGTCATGCGGGATGAGGATTATTATGATCGTTGATTTTCTTCCCGCCAGCGTTAACCCGGCATATATCCTTATTTTCGGGGGGTTGCTGATACCGCTGATTCCCAGACCCCTACGGCAGATTTATATGCTGGCATTGCCGATCGTGGGTGCCATACACTTTTTCGGCTATCCGATGGGATCCTATGGTGAGGTGGCGCTGTTTGATTTTACCATGACGCTCATGCGGATCGATGGTCTCAGCCGAATATTCTGCGTCATATTCTTCATCGCGACGGCCCTCAACATTATTTATGCGTGGCACGTGCGCGATACGCTGCAACAGGTGGCGTCGGTTATTTATCCGGGGACGGCGATTGGTGGCGTTCTGGCCGGAGATCTGGTGACGCTTTTTATATTCTGGGAACTGGCGACCATTTCCTCCGTGTTTCTGGTCTGGGCGGGGCGCACAGAACGCGCCATGCGGGCGAGCATGCGCTACCTTGTGTTACAGGTGATGTCAGGCGTTTTGTTGCTGGCCGGCCTTATTCTCTATGCACAGAATACCGGTTCCATCGCCTTTAATCTCATGGAACTAAGCTCTTTTCCGGTCCTGCTGATATTTTTGGCGTTCGGCATCAAAAGCGCCTTTCCCCTTTTGCATAACTGGGTGCAGGATTCCTATCCTGAATCGACTGTCTCGGGAACGCTTGTCCTGTCTATTTTTACCACCAAGCTGGCAGTTTATTCACTGGCGCGCGGTTTTGCGGGAACCGAACAGTTGATCTGGATCGGCGCCATCATGACGCTCTTCCCTATCTTTTTCGCAGTCATAGAAGATAATCTGCGCCGGGTGCTGACTTATTCCATCAATAACCAGGTCGGCTTCATGGTCGTGGCGATTGGTGTGGGCACGCCTCTGGCCATCAATGGTGCCGCCGGCTATGCGTTTTGCAACATCATTTTTGAAGGGCTGCTCTTTATGAGCATGGGCGCGGTGCTTTATCGCACGGGAACCGTTCAGGCGTCGGAGTTGGGGGGGATTTATAAGTCCATGCCGCTCACGGCGTTCTTTTGCATCATCGGCGCGTTGTCGATTGCGGCGTTTCCACTTTTCTCCGGGTTTGTGGTTAAGGGGTTGATTCTCGATGCCGTGTCCGGCGAACATTTGATCTGGATCTGGGGCATTTTGTTGTTTGCATCGGCAGGTGTGTTGGAGCATGCCGGCATCAAAATTCCTTATTTCGCTTTTTTTGCTCATGACAGCGGCAAGCGCTGCGAAGAAGCGCCATGGGGCATGTTGATCGCCATGGGAATTTCTGCCGTTCTGACCGTGGCGATCGGTGTCTATCCGGCGCCGCTTTTTGCCCTTCTGCCCTATCCCATCGATGTTCAGTCCTACAACCCGGGCCATATCATCACGCAATTGCAACTGCTTCTTTTTGCGGTACTGGCTTTCGTGTTTCTGATCCGCGTTGGGGTGTATCCGCCGGAAATCAAATCGACAAATCTCGATACGGATTGGTTCTATCGAAAACTGGCGCCGGGCGTCCTGTTGTTTATCGGTAGAGGTCTGGGTGCCGCGCAACACTGGATTTCCGTGAATAGTCAGAAGCATCTTGATCAGTTTATTGGACGGCTGTACCGGTTTCACGGACCCGAGAGCGGGCTGGCGCGCTCCTGGCCCGCGGGACATATGGCGCTGTGGATCGCTATCCTTCTTGGGGTTACGCTGATACTCAATTATTTTTAGGAACAGCGCTTTCTCTCTCGCTTGAGGCAAGTAATGAAGTCGGTATCACGCAAGCTTGCATGTATTGTTTAAGTTGTTTATTTTTAAATTTCGAATATAACTTAACAAAGACTGGCAAGCGGTGCCCTTGATGACTGAATGGGAGACGGATAGCAAAAGCGCGTTGATCGAGCTTACAACGGAGATTGTCACGGCCTATGTGGGCAACAACACTATGACGCAAGCTGCTGTGCCGGACCTTATCCATCAAGTCTATAGTGCGCTGGCTTCACTGGATGAGACGGTCAGTGCGGCCAGCCTTGAACAGTTAAAACCCGCCGTTCCGATAAAGAAATCCGTAACTGATGAGTATCTTATCTGTCTTGAAGACGGTCAAAAGTTCAAATCACTCAAGCGTCATCTCAGTACCCATTACGACATGAGCCCGGAAGAGTATCGCGCCAAGTGGGGCTTGCCTAATGACTATCCTATGGTGGCGCCACATTATGCGCAGACACGATCCGATCTGGCCAAACAGATGGGGTTGGGGCAAAAAGGACGCTCACGTTTGAAATGATGTCATGGGCGCGGGGGCAGGCGTTTTGGCGAATATGGACAGGGAAAAGATTTTAACGTGTTAGAAGCAGATTTGGCATTTCGTACGCAATTGGTGATTCCCGAACAGCGGACCCTTTATGATTATTGGGTCAAATGCCGGGGCACGCGCACCATGCCCGCCCGGCGCGATATCGAACCGGGTGGGTTCAGACGCCATTTAAGCTTTGTCAGTCTGATAGATGTTGAAACGGATCCCCAGAAGCGATTTCGCGTGCGTCTTGCGGGATCCGGACTTAGGGAAATATATGGCCAGGAATTGACAGGCAAATATTTGGATCAGATACCGCACATAAAATGCGCCCCCTGTCATCGTATGGTTGAGAAAGGCAAACCGGCTCAGGGAATTCACGCCTTACACACGGTGAATGATGAACATTTGATCCAATTCTGGCTCAAACTTCCATTATCGGCGGATGGAAACGCGGTCACCATGATTTTGGGATATGATGTTTTTCTTCAAGCTGCGCAGGCCGTGGCGTTGACACAGGCGCTTTCCCCTGCTGCGAAAGCTTCCTGAGTCACTTTCGTCGCTCTCCTCTTTCATAAGTTTGTGATTCGCATGATCAGTATCGCCGCCCAGAGCAATTCCTGATTGAGGATAACATCCTGTCTGGATTGAAGCGGAATCAGGGAATAACGGGATGACTTTTTATCGCCGGCAATGAGGCGGCACAATACACTGGCGCCGTTGTACATGGTTGCCAGACAATCGCGATTGATCGCATGCGCCAGATCCTTTCCGAAAACCCTGTCACAAATCAATATATCTCCTTTTTGAAAGAAGCCGAGCGTTGCGCCAATTTCCACGGCGACCGGATCAACCGCCGGAAGATTTAGATAAAGCTCTTTCGGAGGCGCGCGGTCAAGAAATCCCCGTTCCTCGATCACCCCAATAACGGGTATTGGCGTACGTTCAGGCGATTCCATAAGATCAATGGGATGGACCCTGAGCACAGCCCCCAGGCGCACCAACCAGTCCGTCGAGAGAGTCATCGCACCGGTTTCCAGACGAGATATCGTTTGCGGAGTTGTGCCGATTTCCTGTCCAATTTCGCCAAGAGTTAATCCCCTCAACTTGCGAAAGTACCGTATGCGATTTCTCATTTCATCTCCCACAATAGGTTAAGTTGTAAATGAGATGAGAAGATTAACCAAGAAATTGCATGATAAAATAGTTGTATTTCTTCATAACTTATCCACATACGTTAAAAGTTGGTAGATAATTCTCCTATTACGTGAGTTGTGAGTGATCTGTAGAGGAGAGGATTGAGTGATGCTGGCGTCAACTGTTCTGAGGAAAAAGGAGAATAACCAGACAAGAGGCATACGCGTTGCCATGCATTTGTCAGCGATTGCATTTTCAGTCTCACTTGAGGAGCTGGAGGCCGCAACACGGCGTAAAGCGCCCGTCGCTCTGGCCCGTCAGGCAGCCATGTATCTGGTCCATGTGACTTTGGGAATGAATTTGACCCATGTCGGCCGTGCTTTTGGGCGTGATCGCAGCACAGCCTCCCACGCATGCCAGCATATCGAGGAATTGCGGGATGATCCGCAATTCGATCGCCTTCTGGAATGTCTGGAACACACGCTCAAAACCCTTGAGACTCAGCCGCGCCCTTATTCGCATCTCAGATGTTCACGCCATATCACATTGCCTCCACCTTTTGGAAACGCAGGGATCGTCTAAAACAGGCAGCATAAGGAGATGGCATGACAGCGCTTGGTGAAATTACAAGAGAAGCGAAACGGGTCTTACCTCGTTTGATTGAGGAGGGGGCGTTTGCCAAACCGATCAAAAAACAACAAATCGGAATCTTCAGACCAAAAAACAAATGGCGTCATCCGCTCCTCACCTGTTCCGACGTGATCATGAAGGCTTTTCTGAAGTGTGAGTTAGTGCGGGTGGCCGAAGCAGACGAATGTCCGGTATCGGGTACGCTCGTTGAGGTCTATTTGATCAGTGAACTCGGCCATCGATTTGTGACACGCCTGTTCAGCGACGCGATGCCTCATCGCACGCAACATCAGATCAGGGACAAGCGTTATATTTTTGCGCCTGGCCAGGCCAGAAAGTTTTATCAGGTGAATCTGGCCGAAAGCCCGCTGGGATGGTTGCGCAAGAGAAAAGGATCGAACGGCAAGCCTTTGATCAGCGAAACTGAATATGCGGCGGGTGAAAGGTTGCGCGAAGATTTCACACGGGCGCAAATGACCCCGCGCGTGACCAGCAATTGGTCTCCAACGCCCGCTACGGGCGCTCAAAAAAGAGGCCCTTCTGATTGGCTGTGTGTGCAGGATTCTGTGCTGGCCGCTAAAAAAAGATTGCAAGGGGCTCTGGAGAAGGTCGGCCCGGGCCTGGCCGATATTCTGCTTCAGACGTGTTGTTATCTGAACGGTCTTGAGCAGGCAGAACGCGAACTTGGCTGGCCTCAGCGTTCAGGCAAAGTGGTGTTGCAGATTGGGCTGGCGCGTCTCGTTGAGCACTATGGCATGGCGACAAGCCGCAGGCTCTCTCCTGTGCTGCGAAGCTGGACCGGCGGGGAGTCACGATGACAGAGGTTCGCGCGGGGGCCGACCAGGGGGGCGCTTAAAACCATATCGACAGGATATCATAGACGGCGCCGGCAATGAGTCCGGCTGAGGGAACCGTGACGATCCAAGCCGCCGCAATGGTCACCAATTGCTGGCGCCGGACCAGCAGGCGGCGTTTTTCACGTTTTTTCAATGGGGCCCAGGCAAGGCGCGCGGGTCTGTTGGCGAGGAATTCGCGCAGAAAACCGACGCCGAAAACACCCCCCACCGCGGTGTGGGTGGAACTGACGGGAAGACCCAGGATGGACGCGATGATGACCGTCACGGCCGCGGCCAGAGCGATGCAAAACGCCCGCGTCTGGTCAAGCCGTGTCAACTGCTTCCCGACAATGCGGATGAGCTTGGGGCCATACAGCATGAGTCCCAAAGAGATCCCCAAACCGCCGACCGCCATCACCCACAGCGGCACGCTCACTTTGCTGGCAACGGCCCCGCTTCCGGCCACACCGACAATCGCGGCCAAAGGGCCGATGGCGTTGGCGACGTCATTGGCGCCATGGGCAAATGACAAGAGGGCGGCACTGACAATCAAAGGTATCTTGAATAATGTGCTGACATGTTTGCGTCTGTTTTCCAGCCCTTGTGCGGCCCGTCTGATCCATGGCCGGACGGCAAAAGGGACCAGCAGCAGCAAACCCACCGAGATCAGCAGGACGAGGCCGCCTGAGGGTTTCCAGATGTGCTTGAACCCCTTCATCATCAGATAGGCCGCAAAAGCGGCGGTCATGAGGGCGACCAGAACTGGCACCCAGCGCACAGCCGCCTCGACCTTGTTCTCCCGGTTATATATCAACAGACGCACACACTGATATAAACCGGCGGCAATAACCCCCCCATCAACGGTGAGATCACCCAGCTCGCCACGATTTTGCCCATGGTGAACCAATTGACGATATCAAACCCGGCAGCGGCAATCCCAGCGCCGACCACGCCGCCGACGATGGAATGGGTCGTGGAAACCGGCGCGCCAAACCATGTCGCCATATTCAGCCAGAGAGCCGCCGAGAGAAGCGCGGAGATCATCGCCAGAATGAAAACGGACGAATCGGGAATCAGGGAAGGGTCGATGATGCCCTTGGATATGGTCGAGACTACATTGCCCCCGGCAATTAGAGCGCCCGCCGATTCGAAAACCGCCGCGATAATGAGCGCGCCGACCATTGTTAAAGCGTTGGCGCCCACCGCGGGCCCGACATTGTTGGCCACGTCATTGGCGCCGATATTGAGCGCCATATAGCCGCCGATGGCCGCCGCGATGGCGATCACATATCCAATAGAGAACTCCCCATAACGCATTGATGTAAAGACAAGAACCCCAATCAGAAATAACAGCGCCATACCCAGTGGCATGAAGCTTTTCCCTTGGGAGAGGGCCGCAGCCTGGACTTTGCCAATTTTCTTAAGGTCTTTGTCGAGTCCCGGTTTTGCCATGATTGTCCCCTGTTATGCGCGCGTTGTGTTCGTTACCTTAGGCGCTTCGACGAATCAACGCTTTACTGACCGGAGACAGCCATGCGGGAACTGGACACGCTCTATAGAGATATTTGCGGCGTGGTTGAGGGCGCTTCAAAGGGGCGAAAAACACGCAAGCTTCTTGACGCAGGGCTTTTGAAGATGGCGAAAAAAGTGGGGGAGGAGGGTGTTGAAGTCGCTGTCGCCGCGATGCTGGGCAAGCCCGCCCGGGCAGCGGTCATCGAAGAGAGTGCCGATCTGTTTTTTAATCTCATGGTGCTGTGGGCCCATTTGGGCATCCAGCCGGCGCAGGTGGAGGCGGAACTGACACGCCGACGGAAACTTTTCGGCATCGCTGAAAAACCCGGCTCCGGCGCGTCTGTCGATGAGGGGAATAAGATCTGACGCTCAGGCGCTCTCAACCATTTGCGCCGCGTCATGGCGGATGCGTTTGACCATGGCGGCCAGACCGTTGGAGCGTTGGGGGCTGAGGTGTTCATCAAGGCCGAGGCGGCGGAAAATGCCCTGCGCGTCCACGTCCAGAATTTCCTGAGGGCTTTTGTCATTATACAGACGGAAGAGAATGGCGATGAGCCCCTGAACGATATGGGCGTCGCTTGTTCCCCTGAATGAAAGCCGGGGGGGGGTGTCTTTAGAGCGCTCACACACAAGCCACACCTGGGAAACGCACCCGGTGACTTTCGTAGCACTGGTTTTGAGCGCGTCATCAAACGGGGGAAGGTTCTTGCCCAGTTCGATCACATAACGGTAGCGGTCTTCCCAATCCTCAAGAAGTTCAAAATCTTCGATCAGGCGCTCTAAGGAATCCGCATGGGGCATGCGCACATCTCTCATTGGGCGGAAGAGGCCAATTTGTGAAATCTTTTGTCGCTCAGCCGGTAGGTGAGCACATCATCCAGATGCACAAATCCATAGCGGTCATAAAAGTTTCGCGCAGGGTTTGCGTGAACCACATTCAATGTGATGTATTCGCACGCGCGCTCTTCTGCAATGCGCGCAATTTCCTTCACCAGGGTACGGCCGACGCCCCGGTTGCGCAAGCTTTCGTCGACAAAAAGATCTTCTATAAAAAGCCCCCGGTGCCCCGCCCATGTGGAGTAGGTGGCATGAAAAACCGCCATGCCTACGGGTTTTTCATCGACTTCCGCAATGATGCACTCGAATTGCGGGGTGGCGCCAAAGCCGTCGCGAATGAGGTTCTCTTCCGTCGCACTGACGAGTTTGCCCTGCCCCTGATAAGTGGCAAGCGCCTTGATCATTTTGAGCATCAGCCCCACATCGGCTTGTGTGGCGGGGCGGGTGGAGATGCGAGTGTCGATCAGTAAATCACTTTGATTCATGTGTACGGCTTTCCACGTTCGGGGGCCTCTTCTTACCGCTTTGAGGAGAGAGAGGCGGGGCAATACTTTGGATTGAGCGGCTTTGGTCTTAAGCCAATCCAACCGAATTCTCAATGAATATAAACGGTGGCCCGCCTGAGTAACAGGGGGGGTGGGTAAAACCCTTGTGACACGGGTTAAATACCGGCCTCACCTGGAAAAGATTAGCTTTCCTCAAGGCCTTCCGCCAGCCAGTCATGCAGGGCGCCTGTCAAGGCTACGGCCTGTACGTGCGCCATGTGGAGCGCGGCATCGCGCATCTGGCAGGTGGTGGGATGGTCAGTGCAAAAATTTTCAACCTTTGACCACAGATCAGTGACGGTCTGCCGTTTTAAATCGGGCAGGAGTGAGTCCTTTTGAGCGCTTTTCGAAACCGTGGGCATGGGCAGGTCAGCGCTTGATAATGGGTTGTAAGAGAAAAGATATGAGACCAGAAATCCAAAAAACGTCAAACGAATAAGAGTGAACATGGAACCCACCAAAAGGACTGAATTTCATCAGGAAGCTATCGCCACTTTCTTGCAGTCACGTGAAAGCGCCCGTGGGTTATTTATGATAATTTTAATCAGTCTAACATTGTCAACAAAGGGACCTTGTCTCTTAGGCGCCCTTGTCGAAGGAAATCAGCCAGTCCCAGCAATTTGCCCGTTCTTGCAAGGCGTGTTTGGCGGTGCAGTAGGCCAGTTCGGAAGGCTTTCCGGCCGCGGCCGTGCATTGCGCCAGATTCAGGCGGGCCCAGGTGAAACACTGCTCCATGCCTTTATTTGACATGAGGCGGGTCACAGCGGGCTCATTAGCACCGTCTGCCGCTTGCAGGTCGATGCGGGCGGCCAGATCAAGGATGCGTCCCATCATCGGCGCCATGCTGGCTTTGGCCCGCGCGGGGGGCATGGTGGGGGCGTGGGCGCGGGCGGTGGTGAGGGACGGGTCAGCAACGCGCCAGAGCAGGGCGTGGTTGAACCGGTCAATGGTCACGGCTGGGTCCCAGGTGGCGGGCAGGGCAGAGGGCTGAACAGGCGCAGCCTGGCCCCAGCGGTTGTTCTGGAAGATCAGGGCCTGTTTGTGAAACGTGTCGCCAAGAGATTTCATCAGTCCGACTTCTTGCGTGATCAGGCTCAACACAGCCGGCTTGAGGATTTTGAAATCCGCCAGTGAGGCAATATAGCCCGGCTTTTCCTCAATCCGGGAGAGGATTTGACGGCGGCCGTTTTTTTTCAGGCGTTTGTTCAGCGCCTGTTGAAAATTCGGATTGGTGGCCACGGTTTCCGCCGTGTAGGCGATCCACCCTTCTGCAAGTTTTTCCGGATCGTGGGCGGCCAGGCGTTTGCCTGCGGATTCCATAGCTTTGGGCGTGTCGATGGATGCTTTGCTTAGTTCGACAAGTTCATCCCGGAACGATTTGTAATCACTGGCTATTTTCTTAATTTCAAGGGGAATTCCAGGCTTGGGGAGCGGGCTCAATATGCCTTCATGCACATAACGGGCTTCGGTGAGATCCAAGACCGCCGTCGTGGTCTCGGGAACCAGAGGGGCGTCCCCAAGGGCTGAAACAGGAGGTGTCTCAGGCGGTTTTGGCTGCGGCACGGCCACGCCTTCAGCCATCACCACCGTGCGTTCATAAGGATCTGTTTCAGGCGCCGCGCTCTGGGCGACAGGGTCCTCTTTTTTCGCTGAAAAGAGAGAGAAAGAACCAAAATTTGCGCATCCTGTAAGAAGGATGGCCGCAACAGACACAGTACTCAAACGTTTTATCATACCCAACCCCATAACTCACTTTCTCCAATCACAAGCGCCATAGATGGTGTGGATTGGACGTTCAAGAGTGACCAAGACACCGCCAACACCTCGAACACGGGAACACTATACTTCATCAGCCGGCGGCTGCAACGCGTGGTCTGAATCCCAAGACGCGGGCTCAGATGCGTGAAGTCTGGGGGGCAAAAATGACCAGAATGTAAAACGGATCATTTGAAGAAATTTTGATAAAAGAGCCACCTTTTCCATCGTTTTTATGGGATTTTTGCAGGCGGTCGGCCCCGGGATTCAGACTCTGTTAATGACCTTCAAGGCAGGCTGTTAAGAGGTGATTCACCTTTGAGGAAAGCAGCGCGCCCATGCGGTTTCTTTTTCAGGATTCTTCCCTGCAGGATGTCAGTGTGCATGCTGCGGCCCGCGGCTTTCCGGACGTGGCGGCACAGCACCGCGCTTTCATGATCTGGCATGTGGTGGGCGCGGCCTTGCTGCTAATGGCCGGGGGTGCCGGTTCGGCGTGGGCGGGCTGGCCGGGAGGGCTTTACGGTTGGACGGGGCTTTGGCTCTTGAGTCCGCTCCTGGCGCCGCTGGTGTTGAGAATAACCAGTAATATGTATATATCCCAATTTATTAGCTTGATAAGTTTATCCATAGTCATAGCTGTCGTCAGTCTGCAATCCGGGTCTGCGGCGGAGGCTGTGTCCATGAATGCGCTGGTCATTCCGATCGTTGCGCTGCTCTATCGCGATCAATCGCTGAACCTGGCCGGGGGGCTTCTGGGCGTGGTGGTGGTCGGTGGCGTGGCTCTGTGGGGGTCGGGCGGCATGTTTTTCATTCAGGCGGCGCTGCTCCTGGTCATCACGCTTGTGGCTCTTTTTGTAGAGGCGCGTCTTGAGCGCATTGAATGGGCAGCAAAAAAGGGCGAAGCGGATCTCAGTTTTCTGACGGATCAGGTGGCCGATATGTTGATGCGGCACGGACCGGACGGAGAACCCGTTTATGTGTCACCTGCTGTGGGGTCCCTCTTGGGCAGGGCGCCGGAAGATCTCGTCGGGCGTTGCCTGTTGAATTTGGCGCACGGCGAGGATCAGACGGCATTGGAAAATATCATAGAGCGGGCTGGGTTTTTCGGAGGGGAGGCGCGTCTGGACTATCGTCTTCAGCATCAGGATGGCCATTATGTCTGGGTTGAGACCCGCTTTAAACCCGTGATCGCTCTGGGTGCTTCAGGGTTGGCACCAAAACCAAAAAACCTCCCCATACCGGCCTGCTTTGAACTGGTCAGCGTGACGCGCGACATTAGCGAGCGCAAGGCGCGGGAACGGGCTCTGAGGCAGGAAATGGAAGCGGCTGAACTGGCCACGCAATCCAAGTCGCAATTCTTGGCCAATATGAGCCATGAACTACGCACGCCGCTGAATGCGGTGATTGGCTTTTCGGAAATGATCAAGGAACAGACATTCGGCCCCATCGGTGTGCCGAAATATCTGGAATATGCCAACCTGATTTTCTCCAGCGGCCATCATCTGCTGGGATTGATCAACGATGTCCTCGATGTGTCAAAAATTGAATCCGGGAAATATACTCTCTCGCTGGAAATGATTGATGCCGTCAGTATCATACGTGACAGCTTGTCTCTGGTGCAGGTGGCTTCCCAAAAGGCGGGCGTGAAACTGGAGTCGGCGCTTGAAAATGGCATTCCACGCTTCAGTGCCGACAAGCGGGCGCTCAAACAAATCCTGCTGAACCTGCTTTCCAATGCAGTGAAATTTACGCCCAAGGGAGGCGTCATCACCATTGGCGCCTCTTGCGATTCAGAAATGTTCTACCTGCAAGTGCTTGATACCGGCGTGGGGATTTCCGAAAAGGACCTGGCGCGCCTGGGCCAGCCCTATGAGCAAGTGATGGATCCTTTCACCCGGAAGAAAATCGGCACGGGGCTGGGGCTGACACTCATCTCGGCGCTGGCTGAGCTGCATGGGGGGAACGTAAACATAGAAAGCATTCTGGGCTCAGGCACGTGCGTCACCGTGGCTCTGCCCTTGCGGCAGTCAAAGGATGGCGCGGCCCATGCCGACCTGGCGGTGGTGATCGACAATGACACCCAAGCGGCGTCGGATGGGGTGGGGTGCACCCATGCCGTGTCGCAGCCCGATGCCGATTCCCTGAAAGGCGCTGCCTGAGAGACGGGCGCATGACTGGAAACCGTAAGGGAAAGCGCCTTTTCTCCCGGGGCGCCGTTGGCCAGCGCGCAAACACTTCTGGATGATGATGTGTATTGGCGTTATCCTCCCCCTTCCGTCATATGGAAACTGAGGGTGATGAGGCAAACGTGAGAACATGGTCTATACACTGAAAGTCAATGGAGACACGAAAACGCTGAATATAGATGGCGATACGCCCTTATTGTGGGTGCTGCGCGATCATCTAGGACTGACCGGCACCAAATTCGGCTGCGGTGTAGCCGCCTGCGGGGCCTGCACCGTGCATGTGGATGGCGTGGCCATGCGCTCCTGCGTGCTGCCGATTGAATCTGTGTCGGGATCTGATATCCGCACGATTGAAGGTCTGGCCCGGGCAGACGTGCTGCACAAAGTTCAACAAGCCTGGATCGACAATCAAGTGCCCCAATGCGGCTATTGCCAGTCCGGCATGATCATGGCTGTCGTTGCTTTTCTGGAGGAAAATCCTCAGCCAACGGATGAAGAAATTGATTCCGCAATCACAAACATTTGCCGGTGCGGCACATATAGCCGGATACGCAAAGCGATTCACCAAGTGGCGAACACTGAATAGAAGGGCTCAACATGGCCACACAGTCCAAAGCGATGAAAATCACAAAGCGCGCGCTTTTGGTTGGCGGCCTGGCGGTCGGCGGCGGTTTGGCGGTGGGCTATGCTTATTTACGCGACAAACCGGGCACGGCGGGATTCGGGGCTTTTGGAGAGCCGGGTGCCGCGCTGAATGCATGGGTGAAGATCACGCCTGACGGGCGCATTATTCTGGCGGTGCCACGGGCGGAAATGGGGCAGGGCGTTTACACCGCCCTTGCCATGCTCATTGCCGAAGAATTGGAAGTGGCTCTCAATCAGATCGAAGTGGAGCATCCTGACGTTGACGGAAAATACGCCAACGCCTTTATTTTAACGGAGGATATGCCCCAATTCCGGCCAGTGATCTGGCTGGTCACGCGGGTGGCGTCGGCTTTGCCCCTGATCATCACGGGCGGCAGCACCACGATCCGCGATGGCTGGGAGGCCATGCGCCGGGTTGGTGCATCAGCGCGCATGATGCTGGTGGACGCGGCGGCTGAGCGGTGGGGCGTCACGCCGGAAGATTGTACGGCAAAGCGTGGCGCCGTCACCCATGCGCCCTCAGGCAGGGTTCTGAGATATGCAGATCTGGCGGAAGCTGCGGCACTTATCAAACCACCGGCTGATCCGCAGCTTAAATCGCCAGCCGCGTTTGAGCTTGTGGGAACGTCCGCGCCCCGGCTTGATGTTCCCGCCAAGGTCACGGGTGCGGCCGAGTTCGGCATTGACGTGCGTCTGCCCGGCATGTCGTATGCCGCCGTTCGCCAGTCTCCATTCTGTGGAGGGAAGCTTGTTTCTTATGATGCCGACAGCGTTCTTGCATTGCCGGGTGTCGAGGCGGTGGTGCCTGTCCATGGCGGGGTGGCGGTGGTAGCCCAGACTTTCTGGCAGGCAAAAAAGGCAATAGACGCGCTTGACGTGACATTCGACGATGGGGGAAACGGCGCGCTCAGTTCACAGAGTATTTCGGATCTCTATCATAAGGCGCTGGATAGCGGAGACGTTATATCCGTGCGTGAGGACGGTAATTTTACCCGCGCTCTTCAATCATCTGAAAAGACCCTTGAAGCGATTTATGAGGTGCCGTTTCTGGCTCATGCCTGTATGGAGCCTATGAATTGCACGGCTTTGGTGAAGGGCGACACGGCGGAAATATGGTTAGGCATTCAGGCGCCGACCATGTCCAACTGGGGCGCTGCGGAAGGCGCGGGCGTGGAGACGGACAAGGTCACCCTGCATGTCACCTATATGGGAGGAGGTTTCGGACGGCGCCAGGAAATGGATATTGCCCGGCAGGCGGCTGAGATTGCGCGCGCCGTTGAGGGGCGTCCTGTTAAATTGATTTGGTCGCGCGAAGAAGATGTGAAGCATGACAGCTATCGCCCTGTTGTCCTGTCGAAATTTGAAGCGGGCCTGGGTGAATCCGGCACTTTGACCGCCTGGAAAAACCGCCTTGTGCTGCAATCCATTGAACTGGATTACGGCAAACGAAATCTGCCCGACATGCTGGTGGGTAACGGCAAGGCCGATCCTGCGATTTTACGAGGTGCGGCGGACCTGCCTTATGCATTGCCGCACTATACAGTCGAAACTGTGTTGATGGATCTGCCGGTTGATGTCGGGTATTGGCGCAGCGTCGCCCATTCGCACAATGCATTCTTTACAGAGAGTTTTGTGGATGAACTGGCCCACTTGAGCCAACAGGATCCTTATGCCTTCCGGCGCGCATTGTTATCGCAGGCGCCGCGCCATCTCAACGTTCTGGATCTTCTGGCGGAGAAAGCCGATTGGAATAAACCGTTGGAAAAAGGGCGCGGGAAGGGGATGGCGCTGCATGACTGCTTTGGGTCTGTGGTGGGGCAGGTCGCTGAAATATCTCTTTCTGAACAAGGGGTATTGCGAGTTGACAGGGTTGTTTGCGTTGTTGATTGCGGGATGAATGTCAATCCCGACACCATCGTTGCGCAGATGGAAAGCGGTATTGTGTTTGGCTTGTCAGCCGCGCTCTATGGGGAAATCACACTTGAATCGGGGCGGATCGTTCAAAGTAATTTTCCCGATTATGAAGTGGTGAAGCTGGCGACAATGCCTGTTATCGAGACCCACATCGTGTCCAGTACGCACACGCCGGGCGGTGTGGGGGAAACGGGAACGCCGGCCATCGCTCCGGCACTGACCAACGCCATTTTCAACGCCATGGGACAGCGCATCCGCGTGCTTCCCCTAAAAAATTCATCTTTTCTGTCAGTCTGACCGGGTGCGTCGTTTCAGGTGTTAACGCCTTGTTAAGGATGGTTGCGGAGTCTTGTGTATGGAAGCGCGCCTGAAAACGGGAATATGGGTGAAAGCCTTGATCCGGCGTTGTGAAATAGAAGCGGTGCCGGCCGTTGTGGTGCGGCGCGGGGATGATACGGCGGGCGTGGTGCTGGTGAAAATGAATCTGCTCAACGGGCGCGCGGTGTTGTACTCCCAAGCGCGCGGGGCTCTTGGCCAGCGTATCTGGCTGGCGCATGGTGTTCCAGAGAAGGCGCATTGGTCGGAAGCTGAAGCCGATGCATATATCGACCGTCAGCTTAAAGTAGATCCCGATGTGTGGGTGATAGAAATAGAAGACAGAAAGGGACGTCATTTTCTGACAGAGCCTGTCGAATAAGGGGATTATGAGGAAAGGTCTCGAAACACACGAGAAGTGAGGAAAAGACAAATGTCCTCCAGGCTGTTTTTATACAATCTCACGCTCATGTCTCTTGAAGCGGCAGAAGATCCCCGGCTTGATCCTGAATTTCCTCTCACCAAACCACAATATGAAGCTCTTGATTCGGACAGTCTGATGCAATTGTTGCGCGAGGAAGTCCATGCCAACCCGGATATTCTGAACCATAATCCCAAAATTGTCCGCCGTCTCTGTTCCTTGATGTTGTCAAGGACAGGCGTCAATTGCGTGAAAGTCCATTGGGACGGTTATGGCGTTTCAAGCCGCCACGGGGCTGTGCCTGAAGAATCACTTTTTAAATTGAGGCAGATTTCTCAGGAGGACGCATTGACGGAAGAAATTGTGGAAGAGGTGATTTGGTCAGGGCTGCAAATTGCCTGATACTTTTTCCGGTTAAGCCGCGTTGACGGCGCCTGTGCGCGGAGCTTGCGATGCCGAAGGTTTTGGAGAATCGGTGTTTTTTGAGACGCCTTGGCGGACGCGCCAGAAGCGCATGGTGCGTTGCGCGGTCTCAACGGGGATCTGGTTGTAATCCTGCACCGCGTAATGCGCTTGCTTGCCACTGGTCTCTTTCCTCAAGCCCCGCTGAAGGGCAAAAGTCGAAAATGTCGAACGGTCAAAATTGAGAGCCCTGCACACGATGGTCAAGGCATCGCAAGCTTTATCAGTCATGATGCGCTTGACGGTTCGGATATCCATTTGACCCAAGCGGGATAATCCCACAATAAATTCATTGAACTGTCCGTTATTAAAAAGCTCAAGAAGCTTGCGTTCGTTCAATTCTTTATAGCGCTCAAGTTTGTCCACGAATTTTTTGGCGTCGGCATAGCCGTCGAGTTCAGTGAAGATTGAATTCTTCGTCAATTTTGTTCTCGATTGACTGAGTGCCTGATCCAGTTCTTTCTCATCGATTTTTGCGTTCGTCTCTAGGATATGTTGCCGGATCTTGTTTGAGACGAAGAAATACATTTCGTTGAGAAGATCGGGTGGGAGATCGTGGCGGTGGGCGATGGGTTTGTGGAGAGCTTCATTTTTCTCCGCTCTGTCAACCATCGTTTCCATAGCTTGCCGGGAAAGCTGAGCGCCTTCATTTTTGGCCAGGCGCACCAGAACGGCGTCATCCCCGCTTTGCACCAGTGCGTTGCCCACAGCTTCTGAAAGCGTATCGCGGCCTGAAATGGCGAGCAGATGGTCCTGGCTCAGTTTGCTGACAATGTCCATCAGGTCTTCATCGCGCAACACGGAACTGTGCGTCAAAATCGGCTGGGCAACGCGAATCTCATCATTGGCCAGTTGTTTGACCAGCGCGTGGGGGGCGCTGTCGACACCGCTCATCTGGGCGGCCAGGGCCTGACGCACATCGACTTCCATCTGAGACGCGATGGCGCCGATGATATCGCCAAAATGACTATTTTCAGCGTCGCTATAGGCCTGGGGTTTTTCCATGAAAACATCAGTGATTTCGCGCAGGAGTTCCCGGCGCTTATCGCTGGAGGGCTCTTTGGCCAAGCCGATCAGTTTTTGCAAATGAGAGGATTGGTTCGACATTGTCATACGGACCTAATGTGCTTGTTTTGATCAGCCGTGTTCTTCTTGCAACCTATTGTCACGCATTCGCGTAAACGAAATGGGCGCAAAGCGGTTCAAATTTTAACAATCCGGGGCTGGGGCTTGGCTCAAGCGCAAGGGGTCATTCGGGCACCCCGTAATGGGCCACCAGATAGTTGATCACCAGAGTGTGCTGAGACGCTTTTAGGGGGGTCATGCCTTGTTCCTCAACCATCCAGTTCAGAATTTCCTCCCAGCGCCGTTGGGAGAGGCCCTGTTGTTGCACGAGTTTCAAGGAATGACAGGCAGAGCAGGTGACGAAGACCTCCTCGCGGCCGGGTCCGGGCGGCAGGCCATCAAAATCAAAGTCGTCTTCTGTCTTAGACGGCGCGGCTTGATCATCAGGAATTTGGGCCACGTTTTCGGCCGGCGGAGTCTCAGCCTTCTCCTGTTGGTCAGGCCCGCAAGACGTCAGCGCCGGCGCGAGGGTCATCACCAGGGACAAGATTAGGTAAGGGCGCATTCTTATGCCGCTACGGTGACCGCAATGCGATGGACAGTGTTGTTCAGATAGCCTTTGGGGTTCCAGGAAATGGCGAAGGGCTGGCTTTTGCCGGTTTCATCGGTGGCGCGCGCCCACACTTCA
>Ga0114931_10000098_pt1 | contig 91550 bp, 69 predicted proteins | sample 2SBtaG_FD_89579 | JGI IMG/M metagenome (GOLD analysis project Ga0114931, IMG submission 89579) | Deep subsurface microbial communities from Kolumbo volcano to uncover new lineages of life (NeLLi) - 2SBTROV14_V59a metaG | ecosystem: Environmental > Aquatic > Marine > Volcanic | place: Kolumbo...
CAGATCCGGCGGAAGTGCACCTGGCCACGCGCAGCCGCAAAGGCTACTGGCGCATGAGCAGGAATCGCATCGTGCAACAGGCGCTGAGCAATCGTTGGCTATGGGGACAAGGCGTCCCGAATATGAAGCAGCAATGGATCGGACTTCACTACGCATCAAGCTCTAACTGATCCGGACGGTCTGGAACCGCCCTGTGCGGACCCGCATGCAGGGTGGTGTGGGAGGGGGGCGCTTCTAGCGCCCCTCGACCCGATTATACGGCGCGCACGGCGCTTATTCCTCCGCTGAACCCAACGCGCCAAACTGCTGCGAGGAATGAAAAATCGTCAACACCTCGACTTCCTCATCGTCTCGATCCACCACATAGACAATGCGATAGTTGCGATAAATGACCTCGCGGATCGCTTCATCACCGATTTCAGGCACAATCCGGCCCATACGGGGGAAGCGTTCTAGCGGACGGATCTTGGCGATCACGTTCGCCTCGAACACTTCCGCAAAGTCGGTTGTACCGACGCGCTCATAGTATTCGATGATCGCGTCGAGTTCACTCTGTGCTTGCTCTGTAAGCCGAACGTGTGCCACAGCTATTCGGCTTGTTTGGACTGTCGACGCCGCCTGAGGCGAGCCTCGACTTCATCAAGCGGCACTGTCTTGCCTTCGCGTGACTGTTGTAGGCCGACTTCAATCTTGTGAAGGAAAACAAGACGCTCGATAGCATCTTCGATGGTCGCGTCCTCGGGTAGGTCTTCGACAGCGCGAACGATCTTAGCTTTGGTGGTGGTTTGCGGCATCAGGGCCTCATTCAAGGTCAAGCTTGTAGTTCAAGCTGATACGTCGAAGACTGCTCTGTGTTCAGAGTATGGCTACGCGCCGTATAACGTCTGGCGATCAGCGGCGACGCGTAGCGTTGTCCGTTGTATCGCATGGTTCTTGGGCGAGGCGACCACAAGCGGTCCGTGCTCAAGAACCACCCGGAGCGCAGGACCCAGCGCTCGATCTGAGGGGCCGGTCCTGGCTCAAAACGCCACCGGCCGCAAGCTCGCAATCTTGGTCCAGCGCACACCCGGCAGGCGCTCCGACAGCACTCCCGTCGCCGAGCCCCAAGAACCTGGCCCGCAAATATCCGAAGGCGCCGATCGAATGGAACTGGCAGTTTGTGTTTGCCTCCCCCACCTTCTCCGTCGATCCGCGCACCGGCACGCGCCGCCGTCATCACCTCCACGAGATTCGGATACAACGTGCCGTGAAAAAGGCGGTCCGCGCCACAGGCATCACGGCGCACGTCACCCCCCACACGCTCCGTCACTGCTTCGCGACGCATCTGCTGGAAGCCGGGCAGGACATCCGCACGGTCCAGGCACTTCTCGGCCACGCCGACATCCGCACGACGATGATCTATACCCACGTGACGGGCAAAGGGCCGATGGGCGTCGTGAGCCCGCTGGACACGCTTTAGCCGCCGGAGCAGAACGACCGCGCACCGCCGAACAAATCCCCGCGCACCGGGTTTGCAAGCCGCTTCCCCGATCCGTCTTCGCCCGCATGAACGTCCTCACCCTCGAATCCGTCGGCAAAAGCTACGGCATGGACCCGCTCCTCGAAGCGGTGACGTTCAGCGTGGAGCACGACGAGAAGGTCGGCATCATCGGGCCGAACGGATGCGGCAAGACGACGCTCCTGCGCCTCATCGCCGGGACCGAGCCTCCCGACGGCGGGCGCGTCATGCCCGCCCGCGGCAAACGCCTCGCGTATCTCCCGCAAAACCCCACCTTCGAGGCCGGCCAATCGGTGCTCGACGCCGTCTTCGCCGGGGGCAGCGAAGCCATGCGGCGGCTGCATGACTATGAGGCGGCGAACCGGACCCTCGCGGCGACCGGCGGCACCGACGAGGCCCTGCTCGCGCGCGTCACGGACCTTGCGCATGCCCTCGACGTCTCGGGCGGGTGGGAGCTCGAAGCACGGGCCGAAGCCGTCCTCGGCCGGCTCGGCATCACGGACACGAGCGCGCACGTGGGCACGCTCTCCGGCGGGCAGCGCAAGCGCGTCGCCCTGGCCCGCGTCCTCATCCTTCAGCCCGACGTCCTCCTCCTCGATGAGCCCACCAACCACCTCGACGCCGTCACCATCGGCTGGCTCGAAGCCTACCTCGCCCGCTATGCCGGCGCCCTCCTCCTCGTCACGCACGACCGCTATTTCCTCGACCGGATCACCAACCGGATGCTGGAGATCGAGCGCGGCGGCGTGAACCGCTTCGAGGGAAATTACACCTATTACCTCGAGCGAAAAGAGGAACGCGAAGCACAACGCGAGGCCGAGGGCCGGAAGCGGGAGGGCCTCATCCGGCGCGAACTGGCCTGGCTCCGGCGCGGTGCAAAGGCCCGAACCACCAAGCAAAAAGCCCGCATCGACCGGGCCACCGAACTCATGGCGCGGCCGAAAGAAGGCCCCGAGCGGTCGCTCGAACTCGCGGCGGCGGCCTCACGGCTGGGCAAGCGGGTGATCGAACTGGAGGGCCTCTCCAAAGCCTACGATGGCCTAAAACTCATCGACAACTTCAGCTTCCAGTTCACCCGCGAGAGCCGCATCGGCATCATCGGGCCGAACGGCGCGGGAAAGTCGACGCTCCTCGAACTCATCGCCGGGCGGATCCCGCCGGATGCCGGGACGGTGACCGTCGGGCAGACGGTCGTGACGGGCTATTACGATCAGGAAAGCCGGGCGCTGAAGGACGACCTGCGGGTCATCGAATACATCAAGGAGGTCGCCGAGAACGTGGTGACGGCGGACGGGTCGGTCATCACGGCGAGCCAGATGCTGGAGCGGTTTCTGTTTCCGCCGAAAGGGCAGTACACGCTCGTCGGGAGCCTCTCCGGCGGCGAGCGGCGGCGGCTCCACCTGCTCCGCCTCCTCATGGGCGCCCCCAACGTGCTCCTCCTCGACGAACCCACGAACGACTTCGATATCCCCACGCTCGTCGCCCTCGAAACCTACCTCGACGCCTTCGCCGGCTGCCTCGTCGTCGTCTCGCACGACCGATACTTCCTCGACCGCACCGTCGACCACATCTTCCGCTTCGAGGGCAACGGCCGCATCCGCATCTATCCGGGCGACTACAGCGCTTTTCTGGCGGTCCACGAGCGGGAGGAGGCCGAGCGGATACCGGCCAAAGCACCGCGGGCGGCCAAGCCTCGATCTCCCAAACCGGCTGCCGAACAGCGCAAACTCTCGTACAAAGAAACGCGCGAACTGGAGGCCCTCGAAGCCCGCATCGCCGAAGCCGAGGCACGAAAGGCGGAGATCGAGGCCCGCCTCGCGGCGGAAGCCGCCGATTTCGAAGCCGTCAGCGGCCTCTCCACCGAAATGAAAGACCTGATGACGGCCATGGACCACGACATGGAACGATGGGCCGAACTCGCGGAGCGGGCGTGAAGGCGAGCGGTCCGGGAACCGAGGATCCTTATTTCGGAGAGGACCCGGGTTGCCTTTGACAAAGAGCGGCCAATGAGGGCACACACTATATGGCACAACCAACGTAATGCCCTCCGCTCCTGATTTGGCGATACTCAATGGTCCGTGCAGTTTTTGACTAACCGAATTTTCAAAAAAGAGAAGATTCTAAACGCTGGTTCTGGCTCAGAAACGCCGATTTGCAAAACTGTACGGCGTATTGAATACTGCAATTAAAGAATATTGTATTGCAACATTACAAGATCTCTTGTATTATTGAAATCATGATAACAGAAAATCTTATGGCCAGGAAACTTGCGGTCCTTGGCCATCCGGTACGTTTGGCTGTCATCCGCCTTCTTGTTCGCGCCGGCCCACGTGGTCTGGCGGCCGGTTATCTCGGCAAACAATTGAAAACGGCCCCTAATGTCTTGACGTTTCATTTGCAAAAGCTCGTCCATGGCGGTTTGGTCACCTCGAAGCGGGAAGGCCAGTTCATCATTTATAAGGCTGTTTTATCCGATTTACTCGAACTCGTCGACAATCTGGTTAGCACCTGCTGTGCCGACGCTTCGGAAAAGTGTGGGCCGGCATGTCCATCGACTGAGAGTGCGCCACCGGCAACGTTTATCCCAAAAGCCGTACCTGACAAGGAGGAATCATAAGATGACCGAATCTAATAACTCATCCAGCGCCTGGCTCCGCGCTATAGGCATTGGTCTTGGCGTGTCCCTTTTGACAGCATTGGTTATGGTGCCCTTGATGAAGAGCGGGATATCACCGCTGCCTAAACCCTTGGGGCTTGCTTTCGCCGAGACACTGGTAGGCCGCACATTGCCACTGCCCATGGGGCTTGCTTTTCATTTCGCCTACGTCACTTTTTGGTCGGTGGTGTTTGTTCGTTTCTTTCCTCGACGCAATATTAAAACCGCGCTTTTCTTGGCGCTTGGATTGTGGATTGTCGTCCTGGCGGTATTTTTCCCGGTTGTCGGTTGGGGTTTCGCGGGGCTGACCGTTAGTGCCAGGCTGATTCCCGCATCTTTGTTTCCGCATCTGTTATTTGGTGTGTTGCTCTGGGCGCTGGACAAGTTTACGCGCGGCTCCCGTAAGACTACCACCAGCAAAAGCGGGGCGGGGCCATGAAAAACATTGACGCCGAGACACCCCACTTATAGCAACTCGAGAGACGGGCATTCGTGCCGGTCGACACGTTACCGTTATCGAGTTATAAAAGCCGTCTCCCAGACGCCACGCGATCCGCCGGGCGTGTGGGAGCGCTTGTCTACATCCGGATTATTCACTCCGTCAGCGGTAAAAACGATTGTTTGAGAGCAGGATATCTTTTGGAATAAACGCTGGTTTGCCATGAAAATAGTTAACCAAACCGCGCTGATGATGCTGATCTATCTGGGGGCCGCCGTTCTCGAAATTGCGGGCTGCTTTGCGCTTTGGGCAATCCTGCGTCTTGGCAAGACGCCGTGGTGGATTCTGCCGGGACTGGCGTCGTTACTGCTGTTTGCGTTCATGTTGACACGAATCGATTTGGATTTTGCCGGGCGAGCCTATGCGGCCTACGGCGGTATTTATATTGCATCGTCGCTGGCGTGGCTCTGGGCAATTGAGAACCAGCAGCCGGATCGGTGGGACATTATCGGAGCCGTTCTTTGCGTCACAGGCGCATTGGTAATACTTCTCGGGCGCCACCCGGCAACGTGAGATAGCATATCAATCGGGTTTTAACCCATAGGCCTCACGGCTTCGGTATCAACTGCGGCGCATAGGCAGTGCTCCTTACCGTTTCACGGTGGATCGTTCCCAGTTGACATGAAGGAACCCGCCCGGCGCCGGCAGATTGTTGGCGGGATTCAGGAAAAAGTGGATCTCCTCAATCGGCCGGGCTGTCACATCGTAGCTTCCATAGCGCCCGTCCTCCAGCGATCGAGCGCGGCTCGTGACCATGATGTGCAACAACGCGTCGGTCTTCACAAGCACACTGTCCTTGTAAACATCTGCGAAGCCCCACATCGTGAGAGCCGCCTTCATCTTGGGCATCAGGGGATTCTCTCTGCCCGTGTCTCCATGGACGATCTTGTCGATGCCGACCCCCGCGAAAAGCTTCGGCGCCCCGTCTTTGAGTCGAGGCGCAACCCGGGTTTGAACAACCTTCCACTTCGCGCCGTCCTCGGTTATAAACTCAGCCTCGACCGAGGCGCTATCACTGGTATACGGAGCGTCCGGGAGCAGATCCTCGGTCCGGTCGATTGCCTCAACATGGATCGTCCCTGAGATCCTCATAACGCGGTTCCGGAATGGCGTCGGGTCCTTCGGCAGATTGCTACGCATCGGCGCCGGCACGCGATCACGAAATACGGCCGGAGAGGGGAGAATCTGGAACACCGGCCCCCCACCAGTGGCAAGCAGGTGGGGTATTGTCCCCGGTCGGACCGCCCGATTCTCCTGGCACCCGATCAGAGCGAAGGCCAGTAAGAACGTCGAAATTGCCAGGGTGGAAGTCTTCCTTCTCATCGGTAAGCTCTTCATGTGTTTCTCGTGGTCGCCGGTGCTCAAGCCGCAAAACATGTTAAGTACGCGTGCCGCGAATGAACGGGTTTGCCAGGCCGCGTGCCCGTCCTTGCGCACCGTGTTTGTGCGGGGTATCGCCCTTCCCTCGCACGGCTCGAAACCAAAGGTTCACGCCCGTAAATGACCGCGTTTTGACGTTGAGGTACACCGCCTCGTACCCACGGTTCATTTCGGCCGCTCTGCGTCCTCCGCGGTTAAATCATAAGCAGCCACGAGCCAATACGCCCGCTGAACGGCATGATCTGGGTCTCCACAAACGCCTCTCAACCCGGCTTGATGTTCTGATTCATGTGGAAGAAGTTGGTCGGGTCATACTTTTTCTTCAAATCCACCAGTCGCTGGTACGTCGCACCATAGGCAAATGCCACGCGGTCGCCTTCATCCTGCGTGAGGAAGTTGATGTATGCCCCGCCGCTGGCAAAAGGCTTCGACTCATCGAAGAACTGGCGTGCCCAGCCGATGCAGCGTTCGTCCTCGGCGGCCGTTTCCCAGCGGGCGTGCACATTCAAGGCGTAGTTGGCGTCCCGGCACGAATAAGCCATGGCATCGGGGGCCACGCGGGTCGTCTGGCCGCCGAGCGTGCCGACAAAGATCTCACAGTGCGGCGAGGGCAATAATCCGGCGTATTTGATGATCGAGTCGACGGCTCCTTCGCCGAGCATGGTGAAGTTGTGCGACTTCCAGTAGTTTCGCGCACCCGGCGTCAGGAGCGGATCGAAGGCCTGCTGCCAGGCGGCGTAGGGTTGCACGCCGATGTGTTCACCATGCGCCGTGCCGAATCCGCGAAGCGGCGCAATCAATTTCTCTCCCTCGGCAGGGTCGCCGGCATAGCATAGAGCGAGTACGACGACCTCTTGTCCGTGCACGGATTCGGGAAGAAACGGCAGCGGAGGAGCCTGCCGGGTCACCATCCAGACGTTGAGGTCGTCCGGCATGTTCTCGGTGAATTGCGCGAACCGGGTGATCACCGCTTTTGCCTGATCGAAGGGAAAGACGATGAGCCCGCTCAGCACATTGGGTCCCACCGGATGGAGTTGAAACTCAAAACTTGTGACGATCCCAAAGTTGCCGCCCCCGCCTCGCAGCCCCCAGAAGAGGTCCGCGTTCTCCGTTTCGCTCGCATGCACCCGGCGTCCATCGGCCGTGACGACTTCTGCGGAAAGCAGATTATCGACCGTCATGCCGTATTTCCGGCTCAGCCAGCCGAAGCCTCCACCGAGCGTCAGTCCGGCCAGGCCGGTGGTCGAGTTGATGCCCGTGGGAGTCGCGAGCCCGTGTTCTTGCGCGACCGCATCGAAATCGCCGAGGGTACAGCCCGGCTCCACGTTGGCCCGGCGTGCCGCCGCATCGACCCGAACGTTTTTCATGAGCGAGAGATCGATCATGAGGCCGCCGTCGCAGACCGCGTTTCCGGCGATATTATGGCCACCGCCCCGGATCGAAACGGTCAGATCGTTTTCCCGCCCGAATCGGACCGCATCCGAGACATCGTCGGCCGCGTGGCACCGAGCAATTATTCCGGGCCTCCGATCGATCATCGCATTCCATATCTGTCGTACTTCGTTGTAATCAGCATCGTCAGGAAGAATCACCTCCCCCTTGAAATGTGCCTTGAAGGTGTCGGTCCTGGTTTTGTGAAGATGCGTCATACTTGTGCTCCCTGTTGTTAGTGCGGTGGTTGTATGGATGCGCTATCCAATCCCGGCAGTACACTAATTGTCCGGCACCGAACACGGCTCCCACGTAAGTAGATATATTTTCGCCTGTAAATAATGCGAAAATATGCCGGCCGAATATATAAGCGAAAGCAATCTAAAAACAAAAAACGGGATCCTTTCACTCAATAGCCCCCCGCCACGGTAGCACGGCGCCGGGCGCGGCCATGTGCTGCACGAGGGCGGCGAGCAGCCCCTGTAGCCGGTCCGGATGGCGCTCCAGTTCTGACAGCGCCGCCCGCGCATCCCGGACGATACTGCGCCACGAGTCGTTCTCGGGGATGAAGCCCCGCCCGCCGGTACGGTTCGAGAGCAGGTCGAGGCGAAGTTCGAGGCAGCCGTGGAAACGGGTGAGCACGGCCTGTTCAGCCGGGGTAAAGGCGGCCATAAAGCCCACCACCTCGGCCTCGCGGCCCGCAGCTTTGAGTCCCCGATATTATCTCCCCACGCTTACAACCCAAGCTGGGTCCGGATGGCCAGCTCAAGTGCCCCCATATCTAAATCAGACAGGAGACCCGCCCGGTTGATCATGCGCATTTTGCTCGCCGTCGTCAACTGATCAGCCATCGCCTTTCGCCGCTGACCATTGAACTCCACGTAGGCCTCACTTGGATAGAGTCGTCCCGTGTTGCGGGTCAAGGGCACCACTTGGACCCGATTCAAGTGGCGATTCGAAGCATTGTTGCTCACGATCACGGCCGGGCGTTGCTTCTTGATTTCTCCGCCGACCGAGGGATCAAAATTGACCCACCATATTTCACCGCGTTTCATCGCTTGCGTCTCCAATTATTGCCTCTGACCATTGGAGCGCCTCTTGCTCGCGGTGCTCATCAGCGGCCATATCCGCGTAGGCTTCATCGAGGTTGTCTGAGATCACATGGGGCCGGACGAGTTTTTCGATGAACCGGCTAATGCGTCGGGGACCGACGACCCGGTAGAGGCCCTGATAGACGGCTTCATCGATGGTAATGGTGAGTTTCTTCTGCATGGTAGTGAGTGTATACGTGTATCGCACGTATAGATCTACGATTGAGTTAGCAGTGTGTTTCTTTTGCCGCTCCGTCAAGGAGGGATCATGCCGGTATCATCTTCGCAGAGATTTTCAAAAAACGTGGAGCGCGGCACGGGACCCTTTCACTCAATAGTCCCCCGCCATGGCAGCACGGCGCCGGGCGCGGCCATGTGCTGCACGAGGGCGGCGAGCAGCCCCTGTAGCCGGTCCGGATCGCGCTCCAGTTCCGACAGCGCCGCCCGCGCATCCCGGACGATGCTGCGCCACGAGTCGTTCTCGGGGATGAAGCCCCGGCCGCCGGTACGGTTCGAGAGCAGGTCGAGGCGGAGTTCGAGGCAGCCGTGGAAGCGGGTGAGCACGGCCCGCTCTTCTGGGGTAAATGCGGCCATAAAGCCCTCCACCTCGGCCTCGCGGCCCGCAGCTTTGAGACCCTCCAGATACCGGTCGCCGGGCGTATAAATCTCGTCGAACCAGACGCGGAGGAGCGCCGCCGCCCAGTCTTCGTTGGCCACCTTCGCACGAAACGCCTCACGGCAGTCCTCCGACGAGAGGAAGGCCAGAAACACGATCACGCGCTCGCGCGGAGAGCGGGAAATATGGGTCAATGGGTTGGTCATGGGCCACCCGTCACTGCTGTGTTTCCCATCAATAAACGTTCTCCGGCAGGTCGTTCCATCTGGGCGCACCTTCCGGCTGGAAGGGGTGCGTGGCGACGCAATGCCAGCCCGGACGACGACCACGACATGGAGCCGTGGGCCGAACGCGCGGAGCGAGCTACAGGGCCGGATCGTGCCCCCACCATGGATGGTTTTATTGGAGATCGATCACGCGCGCGACGGCGGTAGGCACTGGCTCCGTGTGTCGAGAACGGCCCCTCATCGCGCGTCGTCAGCGGGAAGGCGCCAGCGCCCGAATCTCGTCGTCGAGGCCGGTCATCTCCCAGCGGGCCAGCGAGATCGGAATGCTGTCGATCTCATTGAGCCGGTCGAAAAACGTCTTCAACTCAAACGGCTCGCCGCGCACTTCGAGCTGATGGGCATAATCGGCCAGGGTGCGTTCGAGCAAATATTTCCCTGTAATGTAACTCGTGCCGTAACCGGGCTGGCGCAGATAAAAATGTTGTTAAAAGCGCAGCAATTCCTTTTCCGTCTTCATCCAGCCGCGGGGCGTCCAGTCCATGTGCACGTGGCCGGCTTCTTCCATCGTCATCAGGTTGGCGTGGGCATAGAGCGACCCCAGTCCCCGTGCAGCCCGCTGCGCGAGGAGGATCCAGACCAACTCGCGGGAGCGGGGGCTGTCGTCGTAGAGGCCGGCATGCATGAACATTTCCTCGACGCCGGTCGCCGTGCCCTCGTTGCGGCTGTCGAAAATGTTATAGAGCAGCGCCCCCTGCCGCACGGGGCTCGGGTGCGGGCGGTGGTCCATTCGGGCCAGCTCGAACCAGTGATAGAAATGGGTAAATAGCGGCAGCGGGTCGTAGTGGGCCGTGATCATAAAGAAATTGCGCCGCGCGTCGGGAACGAAATTTCCCAGATGCTCGCGAAGCGCGGGTTCCATGTCGTCGGTGACCGTGAGGATGTCCTGCGTTTCCAAAAACGTCATGAGGCGCGTGGCCGCCTGATCCGCCTTTGCGGCATATTCGGCCGGCGTCGATGCGACCTTCAGCGGGGGCAAACCCCGATTGCGGTGCTCTTCGAGCTTCAGGGACGACCAGGCGCGGGCGAGTTCCCGCTTGAGCAATTGCACTTCTTCGTCCCAGGTTAACGGCACAAGATGCACGTTTTGCTGGTACCAGGTGTAGTTGTCTTTCCCGATGCCCGACGGGCCGTCCTTGTGCGGAGCCTCGGACTCCAGCCAGGTGATCAACGCATCGGTGGCGGACTTGCATTGGGTAAGGACCGCGACGAGTGCATCGCTCGCCCTCGGGCCGGCACGCCGGCTGATGACGTCGAGGTTGGCCCGCTGATCCCGGATGTCTCGGATGCCTGCGATCCAGAGCTCGCGTGCGTTGCCCGTCAGGTTCCGGCGGGCCTGGCGCATCAACGGCGGGATCACGCTCAGGTCGTCGACCAGACGCCGCTCCTCCGCCTCCGAGAGCGGGAAGGTGTACGTCCAGAGTTCCGTCAGCGCGTGGTGGGTCGGCCCCTCGTGCGCAGGGACATCGCTGCGCTCCAGCCAGATGGATGCGTAAAAAGCCGGGTCACGCACCCAGGGTTTGAGCACGCGGTAATTGAAATCAAAGCCGTTCATCTCGGCTCGGACGAGGTGCCAGTCTACCTGCTCCGGGATGGACCAGGCGGCGGTATCCATGGCGTCGAGGCGTGCCCGCAGTACCTGGTAGTCCTCGTAACGGGCATCGAACGTATTCGCCGTGTAGTCGGGTGCCCCGTCACGCATCGGCGGCCGTTCGAACGCACGCCATTCCCTGAAAAGGGCCACGAGGTCACCGTGGTCCGCCGCCACGGACGCCGGCTGAGCCCGTGCCGAAGTGACCATCACCAGATAGAGACCGGCGGCGGCCAGGGCGTGAAAAACGTATAGGAGCCTGCGGGATGCGTTGTTCATGGGTGTGGGTTGGGGGTGGATTGATTGTCGAATCAGCGGCCGATTGGGCAGCCCGGAGCACCTGCGAGCACCGGCCTTGTTCGAGCATTCACCCATCCGGTTCATCCCATTAGCATTGACTTTTTTGCTGCCTTTGAGATTGCCGCCGGGGCGCAACGGTCGTTGCGTCAGCTATTGGCGTTGACGAGTTCCCAGAATTCCGAACGGTTGTTGGTGCGTGGAAAAGGATTGGTGGGCACAGGTTTGCCCAGAAAGTCGCAGAGCGGCTCCCAGCCCTGTTTCACTTCATAGACGAGCAGCCGCTCGGCCGGAATCGTCTGTTTCACCGCTTCGTTGTGTGCCGTGAAGGCCTGCATAAGGCCGTCGCGGTCGAGGCCGTCCGGGAAGCCCGTCTTCTCAATGACGCCGGTTGACATGTCAAGCCATTCCTTCATTTCAGGCGGTGCCTGATCACGGCCTGCCAGCAACTTGTAAATCGTCGAGCCAAAACTGTCTGCCCAGCTTTCCGGACTGCGGTGGGTCAACACGAACCGGGCCTCCGGATAGGCTTCGTGCAGATCACGGTAGAAGCAGGCCGTGGGCCAGTCGACGGTGCTTTCATAGCCGCCGAATATGGCTTTCCAATTTGGATTTCCGTTCAGGGCCGCGGTCCATAGGGGGACCTGTCCGGACATGTCCTGAAGCACTTCTTCCATGTGGTGACACGGCCCGAGGCCAAGTTGATTGAGGGCGAGCCTCAGCGAATAGGTCCCCGTGCGACCGACGCCGGCTCCGATTACGTTCATTGCCATAAAATCCTCATTGATGAAAACGGTTGTAGATGCGGTGGAATCACCAATGCGGTGGCGCATGGCAACTCATAAGGATTAATGATACAAAAACTTGCACAGAAATTTCTCTGGTCGGCTCTTAAATAGGCGAATGATCGGTCCGACCCCTGCTTCGTCGGCCGGGAGCCCCTCGGCGGCGGTCAACAGCTTCGGTTCGAGAACGAACCGGGATGCACCGGCGTCCCCGTGCGTGCGCCTCTATCTCGGCATAAAACGACGGCCCGTGGATGGAGAGTGGGTTGCCCTCCACCCGTCGGAATCCTGCGGCGTTGATTGCCATGTTGTGCCGCGACTTCGCCCGCAATGGTCGTCATTCTTCTGTCCGACCCACGCGCCACGCCGTTAGACGGCACGCGTTCGTTTCCGCCTTACGCACGCCCTTCATGTCGTCAGGCTGAATGCGTTTGAACCTCGCCGTGGCGTGCGATATCGATTTGAAACCGGGGTGCCCCGTCCGAAGATTCGGGCGAACTGACTTGTCTGCAGACCCGAGAATGAGCTGGCCGCGTCAGGTGGACGGGCCCTTCTTTTTCAGATGAAAATAAATCGGCAATCCGGCGGCGAGCAGGATCAGGCCGTAGGCTGCCACCTCCAGTCCGGTACCGATGATCGTGAAAAGCGAAAAACCGAGTGCCCCAATTGCAACCGCGAGTGATTTCCATCGCCAGCCTTTGCCTTCGCCGGCATCCTTTTTCTGGAGAGCCAGATCCGAAAGCGCCGCCGCCGCATACGGGAGAAGCGTCGTCAAAGTCGACAGCAAAATGAGCGTCTCGAAGGCCGCCACCAGGCCTTTGGAATAGTTCATCACGATAAGGGCCGACGAGAGAAGGCCAGAGATGACAATTGCAAAGGCCGGCGCACCGCCTTCATTCAGCCTGCCGAACCGGGCGGGAAATAGCCGGTCCACGGCGATGGCCCGGGGAAGCATGCCCGTCACGAGGATGTTGCCATTGAGCGAGCCTGTAATCGAGATGATGGCCCCGATGGCTACCAGGCCTGCCCCCCACGGTCCGAACACTATGGACGCCGCATCGGCGAAGGGTGAAGTAGACGTGGCCAACTGGGAACCCGGAATCAATGCCATAACGCCATACGTGGCGATGATGTAGACGGCCGTCGCGGTCAAGGTGCCTGCAATCAGCGCGCGTGGGATGGTCTTCTCTGGTTCGATGACGTCGTCGGCCGGAATGGTCACCCCTTCAACCCCTACGTAGGCCCACATGGTGAGCATTACGAGCCCCGCGATGAGCAACGGCAAAGGCTCGTGGTGCGGGTTTAGCGCCGGGATGTCCGTCGCATCGCCAATCAGGAGACCGCTGCCGGCGATGAGAAACAGGGGCAGCAATTTAAGCAGCGTAGTTACAAGTTGGACGATCCCTGCCGTGTTGACCCCGGCGACGTTGATGCCCGTAAAGAGCCAGATAACAGCCAGCGCCGCCAGCGCTCCGGCCATCGGCACGGCCGTCACCTGTGGAACGAAGACGCCGAGATATCCGACGAACGCCACGGCCCCGGCCGACGTGGCCGACCAGTATGCAATCCACAATCCCCACCCGACAAGAAAGCCGGGCAGATCACCGAATGCTTCTCGGGTATAGGCATAGGGCCCGCCTAGCCTGGGAACGCGCCGGGACATGGAGCCCAGGTTGAGCGCCACAAACAGGGTACCACCTCCGGCAAAGACCCACCCGAGCAGGCTCAGGCTTCCATAAGGCGCCAGCACGGCGGGGAGCATAAAGATGCCGTTTCCAATCATGATCCCGACGACCAGGGCCCACGAACGCCAAAAACCCAGACTTCTCTTCATTGATGCTCCGGAATGAACGGGTTGACGCAAGATTTGCCGGTCGTCATAGGCCGGCCGTCCTCGTAAATAATGATTGGCCTTACTTCTTTCGATCGAAAAGAAGGCGGCGGAAGATACAGCGGTGCGTCATGAGATGCTGTTTGATTCGCGCACGGCGACATTACGAGCACGGCTCTTCAGCCCAAACCAAATCTGAACAACCGTGTAAAGCACGGCCGGCCCGGCCGTCCTGGGCGAACCGATGTTGATGTGGGACGCGATGGCCCCGACGGTGATGACCGTGAGGACGGCCGCTGCCCAGGGCGCAAACCGGGGCACAAGCACACCGACCACGCAGATCAACTGAACCACGCAGGTCAGATAGATGAAAGCCGATGAATAGCCGAACCGAAGAGAGAGTACCTGGCTGCCGTGTTCGAGATAGATCGTCCAGAGGGCGCCGGCGGCATACGTGACGGCCAGAAACCAGGCGGTGCAACGGACCCAGTCTGTGCGATTGAAGAAGTTGCTCATGGGTTTGTTCTCCGTGTTTGAATCTGATGGAGGCCTCTCTTTATTGCCTCCCGCACCAGATTTTATCCATCCCCCAGCCACGCCCGGACCTCCCTGGCGTAGTCGCGGAGTTCCTTCAGGATACGCAGATCGTCGGCCTCGTGGGCCTGGCTTCCGTAGTGTTCGAGCTCGTCCCTGAACCGATCGAATCGGCTTTTGCCGTCTTCGCCCGGCGTGAGGAGCCGCCCGCGGCAGTGGTCGTGCCAGCGCTTCGTTTCCTCGGGGCTCAGGGATTCCGGGAAGTTCCGGGCCCGGAATCGGAAGGCCAGATCCTTCAGGCGCGGGTCCTTGAAGATCGGTCGCGTTGCAGCGAGGATCTCGGGCTTTCCGCCCAGCCATTGTTCCAGTTTTTCGCGATCGCTCCGGTCGATAAAGCCGCGGTACAGGTCCTCGTCTACGTCACGCGGCGGGAAGGCGGGCGCCTCATCGAAAACGTCGCGCACCTTCTTGAGGAATTCCGGATGGCATCGAAGGGCTTTGAAATGCCGTCGGCAGTCGGGTTTATCGAGCCCGATGCGGGCAGCCACTTCGTCGGTGATCATCCGTGCCGGGGCCACAAACGGCGATTTGTTCATGCGGACCGACTTGAGCGCGGGCCGCACGATGCCCGGCGGAAGGTCATCCGACTTTGTGTACAGCCGCGTGCGGAGTTCGTCGGCGGGGAGGTCGAAGAGAGGCTCCGGGTCATGCCGGAGGTCGTAGACGATGACGCTCCCATTGTTTTTTGGGTGGGCAATCAATGTGGCCACGAGCGAGGTATGCCCGAGCACGGCCGGGATCATGCCGGTCGTATGGGCGAATACTTTGAGTTCAACCGGCGTCAGCAGCGTCTCCAGCTTATTCTTCCTCCGGAGGCTGAAATAATAGGCGTACAGACGCGGGTTGTGCTTCCGGAGCAACCGCGCAAGACCGATGGTCGCACGCACGTCGGATAGGGCGTCATGGGCGGACTCGTGCGTAATACCGTTGGCTTCGGCCAGCCCTTCGAGCCTGAAAATCGGCGTACCCTCCTCGTCCCGGGGCCAGTTGATGCCGTCGGGGCGGAAAGCAAAGGCGGCCCGGGCGAGGTCCAGGATGTCCCACGCGCTGTTTTCGTCCTGCCAGTGCCACGCGTACGGTTCGATCAGATTTCGATAGAAGAGAAAGCGCGTGACCTCGTGGTCGAACCGGATCGCATTGTACCCGACGGAACACGTAGCCGGCGCGGCTAACTCCGCGTGGATCCGGCGCGCAAAGTCGACTTCATTGAGCGCATCCGGGCCCACCGAAAGGGGCGTGAAGCGATGGATGAGACAGGCCTGAACCGTCGGCAGATAGTCTGGAGCGATCCGGCAAGTCAGGACCACCGGATTGCCGATTTCCTCCAGGTCGGGCGTGGTGCGGATGCCGGCAAATTGTACGGGGCGGTCGTATGAAGTGACCGGGCCGTACGTCTCGTAATCATACCACAATAACGTAGAATTTTCGTCTGCTTCGTCTGATTTCATATTGCAAATGCCCGTCAAATTTATTCAGCCTCCACGACTGAACGAGATTAATTTGTACCATCAACCACCGGCGCTTCTGACTCGACTTCCTCGTCCGGAGCCCGCTCACTATGATGGACGGCGGCAGGCAACGCAAGGACCTGCGACGCCTCGACGGCGGGTAATTGTTCGACGGACCGGAGCTTGCGCTCGATCGCCCGCGTGCGAACGCCGGTTTTGTCGATGGTCCGGCTCGCCGTATTCAGCTGTTTTTTGACTTTATCGAGGACGTCGCCAAACTTGCCGAACTCGGTCTTGATCGCACCGAGCACGCGCCAGACTTCCGAGGCGCGCTGTTCGATGGCCAGCGTCTGGAAACCCATGCGCAGACTGCTCAGAATTGCCGCGAGCGTCGTCGGGCCCGCCAGTACCACCCGGTATTTTCGTTGAAGCTCCTCTACCAGCGTCGAATTCCGGAGAACCTCCGCGTACAATCCCTCCGTCGCGAGATACATGATGGCGAAGTCGGTGGTCTCGGGCGGGTTCACGTACTTGTCATGGATGTCTTTCGCCTCCGAGCGGACGCGATTGGAAAGTGCTTTTGCGGCGGCCGCAACCGCGTCGGGCTCCCCCCGTTCGGCAGCTTCCTGAAGCCGAATAAAGTCCTCCTGCGGAAATTTCGAATCGATCGGAAGCCAGACACATCGGGCCGGGTCGTTCTTCGGCCCGGGTAGACGCACGGCATATTCCACCCGCTCCAGCGAGTTTTCGCGTACGCCGACGTTTTGTTCAAACTGATCCGAGGTGAGAAATTGTTCGAGTATCGCACCGAGTTGAACCTCGGCCCAGGTACCGCGGGCCTTGACGTTGGTCAAGACCTTTTTGAGGTCCCCCACACCCGTGGCAAGCTGTTGCATTTCACCCAGCCCTTTGTGGACGGCCTCCAGCTGATCACCGACGAGTTTGAACGATTCTCCGAGGCGCTTTTCGAGCGTCTGATGCAGCTTTTCATCCACCGTCTTTCGCATCTCCTCGAGCTTTTTCTCATTGCCCGTCTGCAATTCCTTCACCCGCGCGTCGAACGTCGTCCGGATGCGGTCGAGGGAGCTCCGGTTGGATTCGGTCAATTCCTTTAGCTCTTTCGTCATCCCGTCGAGTCGCTTTTGCTGCTCTTTTCCGAGCCCGTCCAGCGTCTTTGCCAGCGTCTCATCCGTCGCCTTCAACCCGTCGGAGACTTCCCTTCGCATCTGTTTGATCTTGAGCTCATTGCTTTCCTGGAGGGCCTTCACGCGCTCGTCGAGTGCCGCCCGGATTCGATCGAGTGCGGTCTGATTGGACGTCGTCAGTTCCTTCAATTGCTTCGACATGCCCTCGAGCTGCGTCATCTGGAGCTTGGCCAGCGTTTCCATGCTTTTGACGACCGAATCGTTGGTCGCCTTCATGCCGCGCGTCACTTCTTCCCGGAGCTCCTTCCCGGCCCTCTGGCTTTCTTCCCTACTGCTCCGGAGTTCATCCGTCAGCGCCTTGCTCGAGCCGGCGTATTTACCCGATCGGAGAAAGGCCGCGAGTGCGAGGGCCGCACCAATCACACCTATCGCGAGTATTGCCCATAGCAGTGAATCAGCCATCATCTTTACCAATCAATGAAGCCAGCATCAAAATTAATGTCTTGTAGGGACGGATCGGAAAACACGCTGACATGCACTCCATCCGCTCAATCATCCGCGCCCCCGGCGTGAATGGCTCAGTATTTTCGATGTCTTCGTCACCATCGTCTCCCCAGTCCCGCTCTGCGTCCTCCACGCGGCGGGAATCGGCCGGCACAATCCAGGGCGTTAATCCCTCACAGGCGAGGGCAAGATTATTAGGCCGAAACATACAAACGAACGCCTTCTCGAACCACACGTGACCAGAGGAAGGGACGGGGAACCGAAGCCAATATCTGTACGACAATGATCACTGGTTCATGGTTCAGTTACGCTGTGACCCGGCATCCCGTGTCAGTCCTTCAGCGAGCCATAGGAGCGAGCGCAAAGGCTGGTCCGGGGCTCCAAAGTACCATAAACCGGCCGCGCTCACATGGGGAATTTGGGATTGCTGGGCGTGGATTCATCCCGGGCCGCCGGCTACGCTGCGCGCCCATCAAAAGTCTATCTCCGGCAAGTCCCGCCACTTCGGGGCACCTTCCGGCTTGAAATTGTGCGTCGCCACAAAATGCCAGCCCCGGTGAAAATTGAGCTTGAACTTGCCGCCGCCGAATCGGGCGCCGAGAAAGCCCATTGGGTCCTCGAGCAAATCGAAGCACTCCCGGGCTTCATACCGGGCAAGCCCTTTGAAGCGAACCGAATTCTGCCACGGCTCCTGGACGAGTACCGTCACAGACGACGTCCGAAGGCTTTCGACAAAAGCCGCCTGCTGTTCTTCGTCGGTCGGGGACGCATTACCCGCAAGCGCCAGTTGTTTGAGAATGTACTTCTTATATATGGCCCAGACCCAGTCCATGCACTCCTCGTTGATCCATTTTGTCCAAAATAATCTATGTGGGGAAACTTTGCGCACCCATGCGGGCGTCAGGTACGGGTGATATAAATAACATGCACCCGCAATGGACTTTCACGCAAGAGGGTGCATGCGTTCGAACGTGCATAGAAACAGTTTGGATTAATTTGTACCGTCAAGATAACTTGACAATTCTTTGAAGATTATTGACCGAAAGAAATCGATTGTATGAAATTTCTTTCCGGCCGAAGCCCGTCGTCCAGGTAGGATCGGCATCTTTTTCACATCGCCATACGCTAACTTCAATATTCACTTTTCCTTATCCTCAACTTTACTCCTCTTTTCCGACCCCGGTATGCTTTGCATCTGTTTTCTTTGATATTAAAAGTTTAATTTGACAAACGGAGAAGGGAGCGTGAAGGGCATCGCGCATCCCCCGGGGTAGGGAGATCGGACCTACTCGTACAGGCGACTGACATGGGAGTCTTGCCGTGATTCAATAGCCGAATAAAGTTCGGCTCGTCATAATATCCACCGCGTACAAAGGAGGCCTAAATTCAATGCGAAACGCGATATTTCCACTTTTCACTATGTTCTTCCTCGCATACATGCTGGTTGGGTGCGGCGGCAACGATACGGCTCCCGCAGCGAAAACACCTGCCGCGTCATCGCTTCCTGCGGCTCCTTCCGGTACCGCTTCCATTACGGGCACCGTTAAGTACAACGGGACGGCTCCAAGACGCCAACGCCTGCGTCTGGATGAGGAATGCCAGGCGATGCACGAAGGGCCGGTTTTCGCCGAGAACGTGATCGTAAACGACAACGGAACGCTGGATGATGTCTTCGTATTCATCAAATCAGGAATTGAAGGCGGGCCATTTGCACCGCCAACGGATCCGGTCGTATTCGACCAGCGCGGCTGTATGTATCACCCGCACGTTTTCGGCATCCAGGTCGGGCAAGAATTGAAGATACTCAACAGCGATCCCCTGTTGCACAACATCCATGTAATGCCCAAGACAAATCGTCCATACAATTTCGGCATGCCCAAAAAAGGGGATGAGCGCGAACGTGCCTTTAAAGTGCCCGAAAAAGACGTAATGGTCAAGATAAAATGCGATGTACATCCGTGGATGCATGCGTGGGCAGGCGTTCTGCCGACCTCGTTTTACAGCGTTTCTGACACAACAGGCGCGTTTGACATTCAACATCTCCCTGCCGGCACATACGTTATTGAAGCATGGCATGAAAAATATGGCACCGCAACCCAGACCGTGACTGTCGGTGATGGTGAGAGCACCGCGATCGAGTTCTCCTTTGGTGAGGGGGCGTGATGTCGCACTGGGAAAAGTTTAGTAGTTAGGCACCAGGACGCTTTTTGTGAATCCCCTTTGCCGGGGGATGACCGAAGGCGTCTTCGTGTTTCTCCCCGAGGAGCTCGTCACGACGGCGATTCCGACATTCGGGCATTCAGGCACCATCCAAGACGTCCTCTGAGTTATGGGAAACGGCCTCAAAGAGACCACCGGTAAGGACACGACGCTAGAGACAGGGCACGAAACGCACCTGACCCATGCGCACCACGAACCCGGATTCTGGCGAAAGTACATCTTCTCTACCGACCACAAGGTCATTGGCATCCAGTATGGTTTGTCGGCCCTGTTCTTTCTCTTTTTCGGCTTTGCGCTGATCATGCTTATACGGTGGCAGCTTGCCTATCCGGGCGAGGTGCTGCCGTTTGTCGGAAAGCTCCTCGGTGAAACCAATATGCCGGGCGGGTCGATGTCACCGGAGTTTTACAACCAACTCGGTGCCATGCACGGCACCATCATGGTGTTCCTCGGTATCGTGCCGCTCTCCGTGGGTGCTTTCGGCAACTACGTTGTGCCCCTTCAGATTGGCGCACCGGACATGGCCTTTCCGAAGCTGAACATGGCCAGCTATTGGGCTTATTTCGTCGGCGGTGTCATCATGCTGGCAAGCTTTGCGCTCCCCGCCGGGGCTGCACAAGCCGGCTGGACTTCCTATCCTCCGCTTGCTGATATTGAGTCGATGGGCCAGACGATGTGGCTGTTCGGCATGGTATTTCTGATTACTTCGTCGCTGCTGGGTGCCGTTAATTTCCTTACCACGATTATTCAGCTTCGCGCGCCGGGAATGACCTTCATGCGGATGCCGTTCTTCGTATGGGCCCAGTTTGTGACCTCGTTCCTGTTGCTATTGGCCTTCCCGCCGCTTGAAGCTGCCAGCGTGTTCCAGCTGGCCGACCGCTTGCTCGATACCAGCTTTTTCCTGCCCAGTGGTCTAGTGGTGAGTGGAGAAGCTCTGAACGTGGCAGGGGGTGGCAGCCCGCTGCTCTGGCAACACCTGTTCTGGTTTCTCGCCCACCCCGAGGTCTACGTCCTGATCCTGCCGGCGATTGGCGTAGTGACCGAAATCATCGCGAACAACACCCGCAAGCCGATCTGGGGATACAACCCGCTCGTTTATTCTGTGATTTTCCTGGGTTTCATGTCCTTCATCGTTTGGGCCCACCACATGTTCATTACCGGGATGGGTACCGTGATCAGCAGCTTTTTCCAGGTGACGACGATGATCATCTCAATTCCGTCCGTCGTCATCCTCTCGGCGCTTTTCATCTCCCTGTGGGGCGGCTCCATCCGATTCACGACGCCCATGCTCTTTGCCCTGGGCTTCCTCCCCATGTTCGGCCTAGGTGGCCTGACGGGATTGCCGTTAGGGCTGGCACCGAGCGATATCCACCTGCACGATACGTATTATGTCATCGGTCACTTTCATTATATGGTCGCCCCAGGAACTATCATTGCACTATTCGGCGGCATCTATTACTGGTTCCCGAAGATCACGGGCCGAAAAATGAACGATCGGCTTGGGAAAATCCATTTCTGGGGTACGATTATCTTGATGAATGGGATTTTCTTCCCCATGCTGATTCAGGGCCTTGCCGGCGTATCTCGGCGCCTCTTCGATGGTGGACTTAGCTACCAGATCGCCGAGCCGGTGCTGCATTACAATCAGTTCATGTCAGTTTGTGCCTGGCTGTTAGCCCTGGCACAGATCCCGTTCATCATTAACTTCTTCATGAGTCTTAAGAAAGGGGAGAAAGTGTCGACGAATCCCTGGCATGCGACGACCCTCGAATGGGCCGCCGCTCCGTCACCGCCGGTCCCGCATGGTAACTTCGAGGTCCTGCCGAAAGTCTATCGAGGGCCGTACGAATACAGTGTTCCAGGGCACCATATCGACTTCTTGCCCCAAAACAGCCCGCCGGAAGTGGCGGTCACCGCTGATGCTTGAGCCTGCTCCTATCCGCACACCCACCTTCCTCGAATCCGCCGACGTCTCATGGAAATTCCGTACACCGTAACCCTTCGACCCGACACCGGCGTTTACAATGCCAAAATCGGTATCTGGCTCTTCCTGGCCTCCGAGGTAATGCTCTTCGGCGGTCTCTTCTCCGGCTATGTCTTTCTCCGCATCGGTGCGCCGGCGTGGCCCGGCATGCTCCACGGCGAGATGTATGCACACGCCTCGGAGGTACTCAGCGTCCCGCTCGCCACGCTGAATACGTTTGTCCTCATCGCTTCGAGCGTGACCATGGTGATGTCGTGGGCCTCCCTCATGCGGGATGATTTCGGCAAGTTTCGGATGTACCTCAGTGGGACCATTGCGCTGGCGCTCGTCTTTCTCGTCGTCAAGGGATTCGAGTACAACATGAAGTTCGAGCACGGACTTTTTCCGTCGGAAAGCAATTTTTTGGCGATCTACTTCGTCCTGACGGGCCTACATGGATTACATGTCATTGGCGGCATCATTGTCAACGGATATCTGCTCGGTCCGGGGTCGAAAATGTGGCATACGAGCCGTCAACAGTTTATTAACCGAATCGAAGTGGCCGGTCTTTACTGGCACTTTGTGGATCTGGTCTGGATCTTTCTTTTCCCCACTATCTATCTCATGTAGAGGGTTCTATGAGCGACGCTGCACACGCGGTAGACATCGACGGACACGTTCGGGTTTATCTAATTGTTTTCGCTTCTCTGGCGGTATTGACTTCTGCGACGGTAGGGGTTCACTATCTGTTTTTGCCTATTGGCCCGGCCGTAACTTTAGGTTTGCTGATCGCCGCGATTAAGGCTACACTGGTGGCCTGTTATTTCATGCATCTGATCTCGGAAAAGCGGGTGGTTTTCCTTGTTATAGTAATCAGCGGTATCTTTCTGTTGGGGCTTTTTCTCCTTACGATGACAGCCATTTTCGATCAAGTCGGAGGTCACCTTGTCTCTTAAATCCTTCCATATTTTCTTTATCGTCGTGTCGGTCCTCGTCACCTTTGGATTCTGCGTATGGAGTGCACGCGCCTATTCGGAGGCTCATAGCGCCGGGACGCTCTGGATGGGCATCGGCGCCCTCCTTATTGGCATCGCACTCATCATATACGGCAGGACCTTTTTGAAAAAATACAAACACTTGAGCTCACTTTAGTTGGGTGTAGACCTGTCGACGATCTGTCTATAGGCAAATGATCGTAAACCGAAAAGTGGTGTATCATTCCGAATGTGTCGACACAATTGAGAAGCCGTCGCCGAGATTGAAATGATTTCGTCGGTCGGAATCACTAAACAGCAAATTACGTCGTTCACACAATGGACGGAATCATGAAACGAACAACACGAATCTTGTCTATGTGCGGCATCCTGATGGTTGTCTGGCTGGTCCGGCCTGAAACGTCACTAGCTTGCGAGAAATGCTTTGGTGCGGCAGTTGATTCTCCCGTAGTCTATGCTATTGGCTTTTCAATGCTTGCGCTTTTGGTAACCATCATTTTCGTGTGGGGCGGCATTATCGCCTTCTTCAATAATGTCGAGCGGCGCGGCCGGCTTCTGGCGAACGGACTTCTTTTCGAGGCAGCCGGATGCGATCCTTCTATGCTAGATGGCCTGCTCGACAAAATAAACCGAACCGGATATGAGGGTTTGACGGCAGGGGAGCGCGCCTGCCTTGAAGAGATCTCGACCACCTGATCCCTTCCGAAGCGGAGATCCCAATTGAGCACAGTTATGGAGGATTTGATTTGAAAGATTTCTTCGACATCAGCCATTTTCTGGGTCTGCCCCCCGACGTGTCGACCCATGGTCCCGGGCTCGACTACATGACCTCACTCGTCCACTTGCTAATGCTTGTGCTATTTGTGGGATGGGGTGCGTTTTTCATCTTTGTCCTAATTCGTTTTCGTGGTAAAACACATCCTGTAGCCAGTTATGAGGGAGTCAAGAGCCATTTTTCATCGTATGCAGAGGGCGGGGTTGTCATTGCTGAAATTGCCCTGCTCGGTTTCTTCGCTATCCCCACGTGGTCCTTCCTCAAAACCGACTTTCCTCCCGCGGATAAAGCCATCACGATTCACGCCGTTGGTGAGCAATTTGCCTGGAATTTCCACTACCCGGGTGCAGATGGCAAATTTGGCCGGCGCGATATCAGTCTCGTCGATGCGGCCTTGAACCCCTTGGGCATCGACTTCGAAAACGACCCCAATGCCGCTGACGACATCACCACCGTCAATGCCCTTCACCTTCCGGTTGGGCAGCCGGTCATCGTGCACGTTATGTCTAAAGATGTGATTCACAGCTTCTCGCTGCCCAATATGCGCGTGAAGCAAGATGCCATTCCCGGCCTCGATATCCCAGTCTGGTTTGAACCCACTAAGACCGGTCGATATGACATCGGGTGTGCCCAACTTTGCGGCCTAGGCCATTACCGGATGCACGGCTGGCTCACTATTGAGTCGAGAGAGGACTACAACGCCTGGGTGAAAAAGACTATGGACGATATCGCAGAATTCGGTCGGTAGGTAGTGCCATCCGTCGGGCGATCGAGGTGTTTCACGTCGTTGTCTACAGCGGTGGCGCCGGTTCGATACGCTGTCCCCAGAAAAAATAATCGAACGAAAACCGTCCGGGCCCGAATACCAGAATCACCATCAACAAAAAGAGCACAAGTGTCGAAAGCTCCAGAGCTTGTGACGGGGCAAAGAGCCCTTCGCGCAAATGCACCAACGCCACGGCGCCAAGCAAGACGGGCAGTTGAATGAGCGCCGCAATTCGTGTGAACAGGCCAATGATAAGCAAAGCGCCCCCGATGAGATGTGCCCAGGTGATGTAATGCGCGAACCATGCCAGTCCGGACTGATCGACGATGGTTGCCAAACGAGAAGGCTCAGCAAGGAAAAGGAAACCCCGAATAAGGAGGGCAACTCCCAGAAATATCCGAATGATGTCCGTAGGTGCGGTGTTGTGCGTCCACTGCCAGCGGAGAAGTGTGCGATATCGTCCTTCCATAGAATGGTCCGGTCTGTATACGTGATGGCTCAAGAATGCATCTGGCTCCCCTACACAATATCCATTTACCGACACCTTGTCAATGCCCGATCCCATATCAAAGCATTTTTGTCGGCTTTCGGATCCGCTACCGGGACGACCTTCGGACTACACATTGACAAGCCCGGGCATTTGTCTTATTGTACATTAACAGAACCTTCATTTATGGCACCCCCCCTACACCGTGCTCTCTCTTACAAAAACCAAAGAATGCCATGCCACCGTCATTGAAGCTGTTTGACTGGCGCGAAACCCACCAGAATTTCGGTCTCGACTTAATCCGGATTTTTCTTGGCGTAGCCTTATTCGTTCGAGGCTATCTGTTTATGTCGGATCAGTCGTTGTTGCAGGATTTCATTGCGCAGCGTGGTTGGTTGCTCGGCGGCATTGTGATTCATTTCGTTACACTGGCACACCTATACGGTGGCTTCATGTTAATCGCTGGACTGATGACGCGGTTGGCGGCATTGGTTCAAATTCCAGTGCTTATTGGAGCTGTTTACCTCCATTTTTCAGAGGGTTTGCTCGCGCAAGGACAATCGCTTGAGCTTTCCATTCTGGTACTCTTTCTGCTCGTGATACTCTTCATCTATGGCCCCGGAAAGCTCTCCGTGGATCATTATTTTTTCGAATGGGAACCCCAAAAGGCGCCTTCGCGTGATCCGGCATTGGTTTCGAAAGAGCGGATGGAGCGTGCCGAATTTATCGATGTAGCCCGTGATCGGGCGGAGCGGGAACATGCGGTACCGCATCTTGGAGCCAGCGGAAGTACGGTCCTCGAAGCATCGCCGGTGGTGGCCGCAGAGCCGGAAATGATTCCGCGGATCGGTCCTGATCCGAAGGAGATGGTCAAGTATGCCGGGATTTTTGTCTTTGCTTTCCTCTTGATGGCGTCGCTCATAATCATGGACGTGACGCCTATTTTCGATCGCGGATTTTCATTTGAGGAATTAGCCGTTATTATCGGGGCCGTTGTCTTTATTCTGGGCCTATTCCTCTTCATCTATCGGAGCGCATTCTCGAACAAGGAATGATCTCGGCTCAGTTTCGGCGAGCCCATACATCCTCCAGCCAGTGTTCGGGAAAGCCGTCCGATTCGCCCTCGATGAACTGATAGCGGGCCTTTTGATGCCGTGTGTGCTGAGCTTCTTCTATGATGGCGTATGCCCGTACTACACGCCGGATACGCTTTTCGGCAAGGGTCTTTGGTTTCGACGTCGGTTCGTCTGGCCGCACGATACGATAGGCCGTCACGGTCACCCAGACGAGCATGAAGAATAGTGCGGGGATGGCGACGAGAATCAGAAGAATCATTTCTGAAGCGTGTGACGGGGACGTATCCCACGGACACATCCCGGATTGTGTGATCAACGGTTAGCGGTATGTTCGTCGGGTCTTGGACCCGTTACACACTGCGGTCCTGCCCACTCGGCAGAGGCCATCTATCACTCAGTCCCACCGGATTGTCCGTGCGGAACGCTAATTTCCCTTCAGGGAAGCCAGATAATTTACCAGCGCATCCATTTCAGCGTCGCTGACTTTGCTATAAAAACCCATCCCATCAAGTGTAGGTTTCATCAGGCCCCCCGGAAAGCCCTCTGCAACCACAGCATCGGGATCCAGAATCGACTCCCGTATCTTTTCGGGAGACAGGCGGCTGCCCACATCGAACAGGCTTGGGCCCACCATCGCTGTCGGTGCGTCGAAGATATGGCAGGACGTACAGAGATATTTCTGCGTGAGGGCCGCGCCATCGAGGGCGGCCGGCTCGGCCGCGGTCGCGGCAGCGGCGTGCTCCTCACCGGGTGTCTTGCCCAATAGCAGATCCGCCGCGCGCTGTTCCTCCCCGATAGTCTTGCTATCCACATTGTCAAGATCCCCCCGAAAGGCCGTGTCAAAGAGGGTAAAGGAGAGGAATACCACTACAAAGATCACTCCGATCATCAGCACCAGCGCGTTGACCTTGTTGTCCCATTTCAGGGCCATGAAAAACGTGACCACCAGCGAGGCTTTGACCATCGCGATGCCGACCGCGATGGGCACGTTCAGGAAGCCCATGTGAACCCTTGAGGCAGCTACGGTCAGAACCGTGAGCGACATTAAGGCCGCAAGGACCAGTGCCAGGGTCTTGATCGGGGTAACGTGATGTTCGTGAGGGGTATCGTGTGACATGGTCTATTCGCTATGGTTGGCCATGGGCTCTTTTCTTGATCACCGACGCCCGCCGGGATATGCCGTTTAGCCGTTGATCTTAAATCAAATACAAAAGAGGAAAGAGGAAAACCCAGATGATGTCGACCAGATGCCAGTAAAGTCCGGTAAGTTCGATCGGGGTATAATACTCAGGGCTAAAATCGCCGCGCGCCGTGCGGATGGTGAGCCATGTAAGGAGTCCCATACCGACGAGTACGTGGAACCCGTGAATGCCCGTCATTACAAAATAAACGCTGAAAAACTGCGCAGCGTAGGGCACATTGTATTGGGCAAAAGCCTCATGCGGGTGAAAGTGCCCCCCCGGGAAGATGCCGTGCTCGAACTTGCCGGTATACTCATGATACTTGATCGTCATGAAGATCGCGGCACATACAATCGTGATAATCAGATTGACAACAGTGGCTTTTTTGTTGCCAATTTGGATATAATGGATGCCCAGCGCGACGGTGAACGATGAGGCCAACAGCACCAGCGTATTGAGCCCGCCGAGGCGCCAGTCGAGCAGATCCGCCGAATGGTCAAAAACCTCGGGATGCCAGACACGGAACACCGTATAGGCAACGAACATCCCGCTGAAGAGCAATAGCTCAGTGATCAGGAAAAGCCACATGCCCATCTTCGAGGCGTCGAACTGCTGCTCGGACGAGACGAAGTGGTGTTGAAGATGCGTTGGATGGTTGGAGTCCACCTGAGCGGTCGTTGTCGATGTTGCCATGTGAATTAGAAGAATGCTATGGCTAAAAATATGAATCAGGCCTGTGTGGCCGGGGCGTCGTTTGTGGGCACGGCATCTGCCACGGCACCGTCACCGGTATAGCCAAAGACCTCAGGGGCAAGGTGAAAATCATATGGCCCCCGCGTGACGACGGGCGCGCTGGTGAAGTTGTGCGGGTGCGGTATCGGGGTGGTGTTGGTCCACTCCAGCGTCACAGCCTTCCAGGGATTGGCGGGAGCATTTTTACCGCGCTTCAATGAAAAGAGAAGATACCCCGCCACGAGGAACAGCCCGAGCGCAAGTACCCACGATCCGACCGTAGAAAGTTGGTGAAGATGCTCGAAGCGCGGCAAATAGTCGTAGTACCGGCGCGGCATGCCCTGGCTGCCAAGGATAAACTGGGTAAAAAACGTCATGTTGAACCCGACAAAGATCAGACCGCAGGCTATCCGCCCCAGGGTCTCGTTGTACATTTTGCCCGTCATCTTGGGCCACCAGTAATGGATCCCACCCAGTGCGGCAATGACGGTGCCGCCCATCATGACATAATGAAAGTGCGCCACTACGAAGTATGTGTCGTGCAGGTGAATATCGACGCCGAGCACGCCCAGCATGATGCCGGTGAACCCACCGATGGAAAAGAGGAAAAGAAACGAAAGAGCATAAAGCATGGGCGTCTGTATCCACACCGAACCCTTATACATCGTCCCGACCCAGTTAATAACTTTTATCCCGGTGGGTATTCCGATCAGATACGTGATCAGCGAGAAGATGATGGAAGAGGTGGCCGACTGCCCCGAAACAAACATATGATGTCCCCAGACGAGAAAGCCGAGGAAGGCAATGGCAACGGACGAGAGCGCAACGAACTTGTAGCCCATCACGGCACGCCGGGAAAAGGTGGCCATCAGTTCGGACATGACGCCGAAGGCGGGCAGGATCATGATGTAGACCGCCGGATGCGAATAGAACCAGAAGAAGTGCTGGAACAGCACCGGGTCGCCGCCGAGGGCCGGATCGAAGATGCCAATGCTCAGTACTCGCTCTAGGAACAGAAGAACCATGGTGATGCCGATCACTGGAGTCGCCAAGACCTGCACGATGCTCGTCGCATAGATGGCCCAGACAAAGAGCGGCAGGCGGTTCCAGGTCATCCCGGGTGCGCGCATCTTGTGGATGGTGACAATGAAGTTAAGGCCCGTCAAGATCGAGGCGAAGCCGGCCACAAAGACGCCGGTAGTCACGAAAAGGATCGGTGTTCCGATGCTCTCTGAATAAGGTGTATAGAAGGTCCAACCCGTATCGACGCGACCAAAGAGCATCGCCAGGAGCACGATGATGATGCCCACGACGTAGACATAATAGCTGAGAAGGTTGATCCGGGGGAACGCCACATCTTTCGCACCGATCTGAATCGGCATCACGAAGTTGCCCAATATGGCCGGGATAGAGGGAATGATAAAGGCGAAGACCATGATGATGCCGTGCAGCGAAAAGACCTGATTATAGGTCTGTACATCCATGATGGTCTTTCCCGGCGTCAATAACTCAATGCGTACGAGCAAGGCCAAAATGCCGCCGGCCAGAAAGGCGAGCGCCACCGTGACCAAATACATGAGGGCGATCCGTTTATGATCTACCGTCAGCAACCACGATTTAATGCTCTTGTCGTAGTTGAGATAGTTGACCGAGGCAGCCGGATTAGCTTCGGTAACTGCTGCAGATGAAGCCATTTCGTTCATAAAACTCGTTTTACGTTTTCCGAGACTCCACATGCGAGAGCCTCTGTGCCGGCGAATATGCCGGTATTATTTTAGGGTCTTGATATAGGCAATGAGCGCATCCACATCTTCAGATGCCATGGTGCTATAAGTGGCCGGCATAATCGGACTGTAGCCATTTACCACCTTGGCGCCCGGCTGGAGGATTGATTCTCGGATGTAATTCTCGTCGGCCGTTATCGTACTTCCGTCCGCCAATTTCACTTCATGACCAAACAGACCCTTAAAGCTTGGCCCAACCAGCGGTGACCCGTCGATGGTATGGCATGCGTTACAGGTCATCTGAGTGAAGAGCGTCTGGCCATGCTCCACCGGCGTCTGGCTGCCCTTTTGGGACGAGGCCAGCCAATTCGTAAAGTCACTTTCCGACTGGACCACGACTTTCCCAAGCATTTTCGAATGGGCCGTTCCGCAATATTCGGCACAAAAGATGTCAAATTCTCCCGTCTTCGTCGCATTGAACCAGACGGAAGTATATCGATTGGGCAATACGTCCATTTTCACCCGGAAAGCCGGCACAAAGAAACTGTGAATCACATCTTTGCTGTTCATGATTAGGCGCACGGGGCGACCCTCGGGGACATGAAGCTCGCCAATCGACTTGGTACCATTAGGGTAATCGAACTCCCACGACCACTGCTGGGCACGCACATGCACCTGGTAGGAATCCGGGGGTGCAACGTACATCTTGACATACATCTTGAATCCCCACGTGAAGACGATCAACGACAGCACGGTTGGGATAACCACCGACGCCATTTCGATAAGTTTGTTGTCGTGCACCGGCTCGGGCATCTCTGCTTCGTTTCGTCTACGATAGACGAATGAAAAATAGAGCATGCCGCCGACTACGCCGAGGAAAATTAGCGTGCTGACGATGACGACAAAATAGAAAAGGCTGTCGAATTCAGGCGAAAGCGTCGAAGCGCCCTCGGGCAACCAGAAGGTCCCGTTCTCACCCATGATAGCGGTCTTGTATTGGCTTATTAAAAAAATTCGTGCCGTATGCCTTAAGGCGTTCCGGCCTTGCAGACTTCATCCGGGTGGACCGGATGTTATGACGTGGCGACGTCGCTCACGCCGCCAAAGGAAAACTAGCATAAGCGCGAGCACCAATATGGTGATCCCACCGCCCAGACGCATGAGATTAAAGGCGCTCACAACATATGAATTCGCCTTCGGGTCATATTGAAAGCAGTACAATGCAATCCGGTCGACGGTGGAACCCACTTTCCCGGCGGAAGCCTCCACTAGCGCTTTGCGCACGTCTCCCGCAGGGTAGTCAACCCCCTGCAAATACCGCGTGATTTTTCCGTCGCCACTCAGGAGCGTCAACGTCGTGGGGTGTGCGTATTGTTGTTTCTCCTCGACCCATTTGAAGTGGAATCCTACCGCATCGGTGAGCGCTCGGATGTTCGTCTCTGTTCCGGTAAGGAAGTGCCATCCAGAAGCGGCTGCCGGCTTGCCCAACTGTTTGAGGTAGCGAATCCGGGCTTTGGCGGCCAACTGAGGTGACTCATGAGAAGAAAAACTAACCGTCACAACCTCAAACTGGTCTCCCGGCACCCACGCCATCTTTTTCAGCGTATCGGTCCATTTCATCAGTACAATGCTGCAAAGCATCGGACAATCGAAATAGACCAGGTTAAGGGCGACCGGCCGGGTGCCGTCAAAGTAGTCGCCCAAACGAACGATCTCCCCATTTTCATCACGAAAAGTAAGATCCAGCGGTACGTGTTCGCCCAACTGTTCATCGAGGCTGACGCCGTCGAATACGGGCGCAATATCCCCTGCGCGTTGCGCATAGAGCGCCCCGGCTGAAAGCAGGCCCATAAAAATGAGGCAGGTTAGTATGAGCAAATACCGCCTTTGCATCGGACTTACGTAATGTCCTCAATGATAAGAGCTCGTGAGATTCGCAGGAAGCGTTCACGGATGGGGTGAAAGACGAAGCTCAGACGAATAAGGAGCGTCTCCGGCGCGATCCTGTATTACCAGGTCCATAGCGCGTTCAATTGGTATCCGATACGTCCCTTTAGCGGCATCAATTACCGCATAGTGTCCAAGTTTCCCGGCCACTTCGTCCTTGTATTCGCGTAAGGCAGGATAACCCGATTCCTGGGTAGCTGCCACTTCGGCCACCTGTACCTCCAGGTTCTTCCATTCAAACACGGTCGTGACGGCGGCTGCGACGAGAAACACCATCACCGCGGTCGCTTTCATCAAAGCCCCTACATCGACGCCTTCATCTTCGACGCCGGCATTTAGGGCCATATCGTGTTTGTCAGTTACCATATCATTGTTGTATCGTGAAGTTGCCTAGCAACGCACGATGAAGGGGATTGATCATCGCCGCGAATGAATGCACCATGAAAAGGGGGTGTTTACACACGCCCTTTTGTTTACGAGTTCACAAATTTCATCGACTTAGCAAGCTGAGGATCCCGTTCCGGTACCAGGCTGTGGCGGCTGAGCCGAAACATGAACAGCCCAACCATTATGCCCAGAAGCCCCAGCACGCAAGTGAAATCGAGCCAGTGCAATTGAGCATGGTTCACGTGAAGCACCGGCATACTGATCCAGAACAAATCCAGCCAGTGCGCCGCTAAGATCCAGAGCGCTATGAAGTACATCACGGGGCGCGTACGCTTGGCGCCCCGCGATAAGAGAACGAAGAACGGCACGATGAATTGACCAATCAACAATGCCCAACTGAATGCCTCCCAGCCATTCTCCATCCGTATCCGGAAGAAGATGGTCTCCTCCGGCAAATTTCCGTACCAGATCAGCATGTACTGGCTAAAAGCAATGTATCCCCAGAAGACGATGAAACCAAACGCAAACTTCCCCAGGTCCTGATAGTGTTCGAAAGTGACGGCGTGCCGAATCATGTCACCTTTCTGCAAATTAAGTGCAATAATGGTCGTAAAAACAAAAATTGAGAGAAAGCTACCACCAAAAAAGTAGACGCCGAAGATGGTAGAAAACCAGTCCGGCTCCAGGGACATAAGGAGGTCATAACTTGCAAACGCCGTCGTGACCGCCATCACCGGCAGGCCCCAGCCGCTGGCGCGCCGCTGGAGTGCGGGGATGTCCCGATCCGGGTCTACGTCCTGGCGAACAGAGAGGGTATAAAGGCGGTGCGAGAGGTAGGTCCATAGCATGAAGTACGCAATCATGCGACCGATGAAGAACGGCACGTTGAGATACGGTGTTTTACCGGCCAACACAGCATTGTAGGCTGGGCTGTTCGGATCGAGGAGCTCCTCATGTGTCCAATGGTAGAGATCGTGCATACCAAAAAGAATCGGAATGCCCAGAAGGGCCAGGACTGGAAACGCCCAGGCAAGCGACTCCGAAATGCGACGCAGCACTACGCTCCAGTACGCGTGGCTCAAGTGTTGGATAATGACAAAGAAGAGCGCCCCGATTGCAAGCGAAAGGCAGAATACCCAGCCAACGAGGTACGAGAAGTAGAACTGAGGCGCGTCGAGTGACCATCCTACCAGGCTGGCCACTAACAGCGCCGCTCCGATGAGCAAAGGGGCTATCCAGGAACGCATGTCGGCCGTGTACCGGTGGTCCGGATTAGCCGCTTGCGTAGGCTCGATCGGATCGATCAGCCACGTCACGAGGGAGCTTCTTTTGACCGTATTCGCCATCTGTGGTATGCTGTTAAACGAGATGTCCGAGCAAAGCCCCCATCCATCTCGTATTACAAATTTCGTTTATCGCCCCTTGATGCTTTCCAGCACATCTTGCGGGATGTCGCCTTCCTGCGCATTTTGGCTTCGCTGGAGGGCCCGGATGTAGGCCACGATGGCCCATCGATCAGCCACCGGCACCTGTGCCGCATAACTAGGCATCGTTCGGATACCGTTGGTGATCGCATCGAAGAAGTAGCCGTCTCCTTCCCCTTTGAGCCGGACAGTGTGATAACTAGGCGCAGGCACCATGCCGTAGCCACCAGTCGAAACGGGGCCTTTACCATCACCGGCCTGCCCATGACAAGGCGCACAATAGATGTTGAAACGCTCACGACCGCGAAGCACCAATTCACGCGTAACGGGTACCGGCATCTTCGCCACTAACGCACCGTTTGCGCCGCGTCCTTGATAGAATCGCGTGTCTTCCCGGAGAAACCCACGGGCGACGGTGCCAGGTACCGGCGGGCGCATGGCCCGTCCGTCGGCGAAAAAAGCGTTGGCTTCTTGCGGATCGAACTTCTCCTGAATATCCATGTTCGGGTTGATATGGATCGGTGTCTTCCGAGAAATCGTCCCCCGGCATCCGGCCAAAACGAGGCCACCGAAAACCAGGCTGATGAAAAAGAGGTTCTTCATGTTTCTAATTTCAATTCAGGGAATTTCACAGATACCCTGCAGTCCCATCCTTTCTAAACTGTCTTGTCTTCCGGCCCGGCATGACCGTGGTCTTCAATGACGCGCACGTATAGCGCACCGGCGTCGCGCAGCATTTGCTCCGTCTTTTCCATATCGAAAAGCTTGTCCGATGCGGCGACATGGAGGAAAAAAGCGTCGTCGGTTACCCGGGCAAAGTTCTCTGCGTAAAAGAGTGGGTTATAATGGCGCGGTAACCCGTTCATGGCCAGCATCCCTCCCGCTGCCGCAAGGGCCGCAAACAACACCGTCAGTTCGAACATAATTGGGATGGACGATTGCCAGGCAAAAAACGGCTTGCCGCTGATATCGATGGGATAATCAACACCGCCTGTCCACCATTGGAGCCACGTCGCCACGGCAAGACCGGTCAGACCACCGATGAGTGTGATGTAGCCGACCTTTGAATTGCCCATGCCCATTGCCCTGTCCATGCCATGGATAGGAAAGGGACTGTGCGTATCGAAACGAGAATAGCCCGCCTCGTGCACCGTTTCGGCGGCATGAACGAGCGCACCGGGATCCGAAAACTCGGCGAGCAGGCCAAAGACCTTGTCGCGCCGGGCATCGTAAATCCCCATCGTCGCCTTGATTTCGCCCGTCAATTCTTTCAGCATGATTGTTTCTTGTTGAGGAGTGCAGACCGGACCGCCGCCACCTTATGCTTTTCTGTCCTCCGATTTCGGCTGTGCCACCTGTGCCGCATGTGCTGCGCCGTCTCCGTGTCCTTCATAAAAATGCGGGTCGGCCTGCGGCATTACACCTTTCACCTCCGCCATAGCCACCATCGGAAGGAAGCGAAGGAAGATGAGAAACAGCGTAAAGAATAGGCCAAAAGAACCGATCAGCGTCAAGATATCGACCGATGTGGGCGTGTAATAATCCCACGAACTCGGAAGGTAATCGCGATGCAACGAGCTGACGACAATCACAAACCGCTCAAACCACATCCCGATGTTGACGAAGATCGAGACAATAAACATGAACGTCACATTGCGCCGCAGTTTTTTGATCCAGAAAAATTGGGGGAAAAGCAAGTTGCACGACATCATAATCCAGTACGCCCAGGCATACGGCCCAGTGGCCCGGTTGATAAACGCATACTGCTCATAAAGCGAGCCGGAATACCACGAAATAAAGAATTCAGTGATATACGAAAAGCCTACGATGGACCCTGTCAGCAAGATGATAATGTTCATCTTTTCGAGGTGGTTCACCGTGAGAATATTTTGCAGCCCATAGATTTTGCGCGCGATCACCATCAAAGTCATCACCATACCGAAGCCGGAGAAAATGGCCCCTGCAACGAAATACGGAGGGAAAATGGTCGAGTGCCATCCGGGCACAATGGAGACTGCGAAGTCAAATGACACGACGGAGTGCACCGAAAGGACGAGCGGAGTCGCAAGCGCAGCCAGCAAGAGGTAAGCTTTCTCATAATTGCGCCAGTGACGGTTGGCCCCGGTCCAGCCCAGCGAAAAGACCGCCAGCATCTTCTGACGAAATTTCTTTGTCGTCCGGTCGCGAAGCGTAGCTAGATCGGGGATTAGCCCGACGTACCAGAAAAGCAGCGAGACGGTGAAATACACGGACACGGCAAACACGTCCCAGAGAAGCGGGCTTTTAAACTGGGGCCACATCTCCATTTGATTCGGGATGGGCAACGACCAGTAAATCACCCATACGCGCCCGACATGAATCGTCGGGAAGAGAAGGGCGCAAATCACCGCAAAGATGGTCATTGCCTCGGCCGAACGGTTGATGGCCGTCCGCCACTGCTGCCGAAACAGGAACAGCACCGCCGAAATCAATGTCCCAGCGTGGCCAATTCCTACCCAGAACACAAAGTTGACGATCGCATAACCCCAGTCAACCGGATTGTTCAGCCCCCACACACCGACGCCGTTCCAGAAGAGGTAGGCGACCATCAGCAGGAGGATCATCAGGCCAATGTTGGCGATAGAAAAAGCCCCGTACCATGCAAGCGGCGTCTTTTTCTCTGTATGCGTCGACACCAGATCGGTGACGTCATGGAACGACAGGTTCCCCGACACCAGCGGTGGACGGTCATGATAGCCGTCCACGGTGAGATCGAGGTTTTTATCTGTGCTTGCCGTACTCACGGGCGTTATTGTTTAAGTGTATAAACTTTCCTGCGGCGGGCTCATGCCTCTGCCGAAAGCCGGGGATTCGGGTTACGAACCCGGGCTAGATACGAGGTCCGCGGCTTAATGCCGAGTTCGGCGAGCAGCTCATACCGCCGATCGTTCTCCCGCACTTCCGAAACCTTGCTGTTGGCATCGTTGAGATCGCCAAACGTAATGGCCTGAGCCGGACATACCTGCTGGCACGCCGTCTTAATTTCACCATCTTGAATGGTTCGTTTCTCAATATTTACTTGCTTGTCCACCGCGCGAATTCGCTGGATGCAGTACGAACATTTCTCCATCACCCCGCGCGAACGAACCGTCACGTTCGGATTCTGGGTCATGCGTACCTGCGTCGGCAAATCCTTCGTCCAGTTGTAGAAATTAAACCGACGCACCTTATAAGGGCAATTGTTGGCGCAGTAGCGTGTCCCGATGCAGCGGTTATAAATCATCTGGTTGGTGCCGTCGGGCGAGTGAACCGTCGCCGCCACAGGGCAAACCTCCTCGCACGGCGCATTCTCGCAGTGCATACAGGGTACCGGCTGAAGCACCATCTGCGGATCATGCACATCGTCGGTTTCGCTAACGAAGTATCGGTCGAGGCGAATCCACTGCATTTCGCGACCATTACTCACCTCCTCCTTACCGACCACCTGAATGTTGTTCTCGGCCTGGCAGGCGACCACACAAGCATTGCAACCCGTACAAGTCTGAAGGTCGATCACCATCCCCCACTGGTTCTTGAAGTAAGGGTTATCCTTATAGGCTGCCTGTTTTGTAGGATGACTACTTTCCCAGAGCGTCGGATAAGTCTCCCACGGCTCACGAATAAGATGTTCTTCTTCCTCGACAAAATTGGGGTGTGTGCGATAATCCTCCATCGTCGTTGCGACAAACGGATTACGCAGGCGCACTTGCTCCATTTCATCCGGCAACGTTCCGTGGTCCTGCGTCGTGGCGATCAGATACTCGCCCTCAACCTTTTCAACTTTTGCACCCGACAAAACCTGAAGTGCGTCGGAAACACGAATCCCGGCCACGTTGACCCCGACACCGTTGGCGATGGAGCCATGTCCGTAGACGTCGACGTAAGCGTCGCGGTCGAAAAGGTTACTTTCCATTTCCTCGCGGCGCGAAGTGATGTCGCGACCGTAGCCCCGCGAGAGGGCAATCGAGTGGTCGGCCATTCCAGGCTGAATCCAGACCGGCAAAACAACACTCCGATCGCTTACCGTAATCTTGACCTGATCGCAAAAATCCTTGCCGTTGCGCAGCGCTACGTGCACGCCGAGTTCCTCGGCCGTCGCCGGGCTCATCATGGCCACATTGTCCCACGTCACCTTGGTCGTCGGGGCGGGTAGTTCCTGCATCCAGGCATTGTTCGCGAACCTCCCGTCGAGCACTTTCGGATCGAGGCGGAAGACCACTTCGATGGTATCGGGCGCAGGAGAGGCGGCATCAAAACCGGCGGGCGCCGTAGCCCTGGCTGACACCGTGTCGAAGCCGCTTTTGGGCAGAAATCCGTCGTGGAGCACCCGTTTCCAGTTTTTCTCAAAGTCACCGGATAGGATCTTCTTCCACTGCGCACGAACAAGATCGTAGCCCGGCGTATCCTTCCCGGAACCAAGCGCGCTGATGACCTCTATCTCGGAATGCGCGTCGTCATAAAGCGGTGCGATAAGCGGCTGCACGACCGATTGGGTGCCGTTATACGAACGGCCGTCACCCCATGCTTCCAGGTAATGAGCAGCAGGAATGTGCCAGCGGCTGTCCCGTGCCGTCTCGTCGACATGAAGACCCACGTGAATGCTTTCTTCGACGCGCTTTAAAGCGACCCCGAAGTCTAGATCTGCCGGAGCATCGTAAACCGGATTACATCCAAGCATCAAGAGCGCATCGACGTTGCCGCCTCGCATGTCGGCCACGAGTTCGGCAAGCGACCCGTCACCGCCGTCATCACCAGCGTCAAGGAGATGCATCGTTTTGCCTATGCCGCCAAGGTGGCCGTTGATAGCTGCACAGAGCGCATGCACCGCAGGCGACTGCGTCTCGCCAGCCAACACGACACCCTTCCCGGCAGCTGCCTGCAGGTCACGAGCCATCTCAACGACGAACGGATGGTCGGCAAATGCGTTGCCGGCAAAGCCGGATATCCCCAGCCGAGCAGCAAGGGCCGCTGCAAAGGCCGGCACGTCGCTCGAACGTAGCCGGAGTCGATGATCGGCCATACTGCCGGTGATCGAGAAATCACTCTCTGCCACGTACAGGCGACTCATGTCGTCTTTCGGAGATTCGAGGCGACGGCCAGCAGCAAAGGAACGGGTGTTGTGCACCATGTCCCGGTCCGTGAGGCCGAGAAAGTCGGCGTCGAGGCTGACAATAACGCGTGCGTTTTCAAAGTTGTATCGTGGGCGCACTACGCGCCCGAAGGCGAGGCGCATCCCATCGGTGACGGGGTCGGCCTCATACGTCACCCAGCGAAGGCGGGGATACGCTTTAGCCAGGGCCCGACGCTGCGCCGCCATCGTCATCGAAGAAGAAGCTGATACCAGTACAGCCACGCGTTTCGAAGCATCGCCGGCAAATGTGCGACAGAAGGACATGAAGTCGCTCCAGGTCGCCTTGTTGCCGTCGCGGAGGGCATATCCCGAGCGGTCGGGGTCGTAGAGGTTGAGGATTGAAGCCTGCTCGAAGATCCCGGTAGCACCGTGCGCGTCGGGATGTTCTGGATTGCCCTCAATTTTTGTCGGACGGCCATCATGGCTCGTGACGAGCAGCCCACGCATTGCACCCCGAAACGGCATCGACGTCGCGTACCGGAGCGGGATGCCCGGGATCATCTCTTCGGGTTTGTGCGAGAAAGGCAGGATCTTCTCAATGGGCTTCCGGCAACCAGTGAGACCGGCAAGTGCCATCGATGCACCCATCAACTGAATAAAGCGACGCCGGGACGAATTTCCGGGACCATCGCTTGCACCCGGCAAGAACTCATGCTGCGCACGCTTCTGAAACTCGGGGTCTTGCTGAAGTTGACCCAGGCTACGCCAGAAGCGGGGGGAAGACGATCCCTCATTTGCTATTGCAGCGTCGATAATGGGAAGTTCGATCATAATCTATAGAGCTATCAGCGTTAAACCGTTGGCAGGTAAGGACCCGATGAATGACGACAGTATGCTGAAGGCCATTAATAGTGACAAGTGGAGCAATTGGTGGGCGGCTCGATGTGCTCAGTCCGCACCCGCTCCATATTACGTTCGACGAAGTTGGCGGGCTGTACATAGCCCATCGTCGTGATCTCGGTATTGGGGCGGAGGTACAATTCGGGTTGCCGATGGCATTCAAGGCACCAGCCCATCGAGAGTGGCTCTACCTGCCGAACGGTCTCCATCTCGTCGATGCGTCCGTGACACGTTTCACATCCGACGCCATTGGCGACGTGCACTTTGTGACTGAAATGCGCGTAGTCGGGCAATTTATGCACCTTGACCCAGGGTACCGGATCGCCGGTGGCCCAGCTTTCGCGTACGGGCAATAGCTTCAGCGATTCTGTGCGAATCTGCTTATGGCAGTTCATGCACGTCTGCGTCGGAGGGATATTCGAGTGATCAGCGATTTCGACTGCACTGTGGCAATATCGGCAATCGATCCCCAGTTGACCTGCATGAAGGCGGTGGCTATACGGTACGGGCTGTTCCGGTTGGTAGCCGACGTCGGTATATTCCGGAGAGAAATAATACCAGATCCCGAAGATCAGAAAGACGCCGCCGAAGAGTGCTCCGAGGAGCGAAACATGCGGAAACAGGTTGGCTTTTCTTGAGAAAATTTGCGGCATACGATCGCGATGGTGGCGAAAAGAATACTGAGGCGTACACAGACGGCGCTAAACGTAACCATTTATCGGCGACGAAGCGAATAACGTAGATTGAATTTAGGGGGAAACGAGCATTTTCATTCTATTTTGAAATCATGGGATTTGGGCTGTTACTTCCCCCCCTAACACGTATGTGAGAATGACATCTCGCGGCAACTCACTGTCGCCCGATCGCTTGATTTCACGGACGGGACCGTTCTATTGGCCTCGTTCCAGGGTTTTGTTGGTCACCCTCCCTGCCCCACGCACCTGGAAATTTCGCCTGTCGTTCCTTCGGCCGCCCCGACACCGTGTGGTTTGCTTCGCGCTATACAGCCGGCCGCACTCCGCGACTCTTGTTGCCACCGTAACCTGCTTTCCCTTCCCCGCGCCCGCGGGGGTGAACCCGGTGCCATTTTCTGGTTGGATGAGCCTATTTACTTATTCCCAGACCCGAGGGGGTGAACCGGTTATGGTTTATATGTTGAAATTTGCCGGAATCCTATCCCCACGCCCGTGGGGGTGAACCGTGTCGGATCAGTCAAGTGGGCCTTCGGCCACTAGTGCGCAGATACAGACCCCGCTATTACGACGTCAAAGCGGTCAGGAGAGCCGAGTAGATCTACCTCTGGTCATACTGTCGAGGGGAATAACGCGGAATAAACGGGGGTTCCCCCAAGAAACTACTTTTTAGAATTCAGGCGCTCCATGATCAAAGAGGCCACGGCTGTTACGTTTGGTTCCTTTACCATATCCAGATGGGTTCCGGAGACCGTTTCAACCGTCAAATCTCCGACCCACTCGGTCCACTGATAAAGACTATACCAACGGGCGGCGGTGAGGCGGCGGTGTTGAATTTTAGACCAGATCAAAACCATTCTGCCCTGATAATAGTCCGGGCGATAGGACCTGGTCGCGTCTTTGTGCGCCTCGATGGTCCTTTCAAGGCTGAGACTGATATCCGACTCATGGGTTTTTTCCGGCATAGCCACCAGAATGGCATACCCGCGACCAAGCATTTCAAAGTGCGGTTCGGCCTGGCCGTTTCTGCCTGAATCCGAAAAAGCCCGCACCAGTCTCACCGCTCTCTGCATTTGATTCAGGATATGGTAGCGTGCAATCCGGTAAGAACGATGAACCGGATTCAAGTGGTGCAGTGACATGGGTGGAGCCGTATCGATGGCAGCAAGCAGTGCTACATCCTCCCCCGAGCGAGTCAGTTGCTGCGAAATTTCGAACGCCACCAGGCCTCCAAATGAATAGCCGATCAAATGGTATGGACCGCAAGGCTGGGTCTTTTTGATTTCCGTCACATAAAATTTAGCAAGTTCAACCAGGGAGTTAATCGGTTGCAAGCGACGATTGGCACCTGGAGCCAGTAGTCTGTAGACATTTACCTGGTTATTCAGGCGATTTGCCAGATCATGAAAAACAATTCCGTGTCCCCCGAGACCCGGAATCAGAAACACGCTCTTTTCATGTTTCTTCGTTTCGGGCGATGCAGTGACTGCTTCTGAACTTTCTGGGGCTGCAGGCAAATCCCTGGACGCCAGTTTTTCCAGATACTCGTCGATGGCCAATACCGACATGAAGTTTTCGATTAGTACATCTTCGTCGGGAATGGATACACCGAGTTCACGTTCGATAAAACCGATAAGTGACATCACACCTATTGAATCGAGCCTCCCACTGAGCAACAGATTCTCATCCACGGCTACTGACTGATCCGACGACCCCTTGAGTAAATCCCCTGAGATATACTCGATTAGCTGATCTTGTCTCGTCATATTTTTTCGGACCCATACTTGGCCGTTGCGCATACCCGTTGCTGAAGCCCGTGGTAGTCGAGTTTGCCCGTCGCTGTCATCGGCATATTATCAACGACCGATATCATGTCGGGAATCGCGTACGGTGGCAACTTCTGAGCTAAAAAAATCCGCGCGGTATCTAAATCGAAATCTCCGCTTATCACTTTCATGTCATCGAGTTGAACGACTGCCTGAAGCGTGCGATCACCGCGCTGATTTTCGACCGGAAACGCGGCGGCCTTCAAAACAGACGGATGTGACGCCAATCTTTCCTCAACCTCATCCAGCTCGATCCGGTAACCACGGATCTTCACCTGCCGGTCCTTTCTTCCGATAAAATGATAGATGCCATTCTCATCGACGCGTACGAGGTCCCCTGTTCTATAATATCTACGTGACTCGCCGCTTTCGTCTTTCCTGTACACAAACGCCTTCTGGTTCAGGTCTTCTCGCCGGAAGTACCCCTGCATCATAGTGGGTGTCGAAACAATCAATTCCCCGGCTTCACCGGGCCGCACCGGATTTCCCATCTCATCAAGTACTACGCCGAGTGCATCCGGCCACATTGATCCGAGAGGAACGGGCGTATCTTCATCCCACGCGCCTGCGTCAGGCGACGGAACGTGAGCGTATGTACACTGATTGAGCTCCGCCGGGCCGTATACATTACTGAATCTCGCCTGAGGCCAGGCACGCATCAACGCTTGCAAATGTTTGGGCGGGAACACCTCTCCACCGAAAAGAACCCATCGCAATGATGACAGATCTCTCGAAGCGAGACCTCCACGCTGGAGTAGCTGAATGAGTGCATAGGGGACAGAATACCAGACGGTCAGCCGTTCGAGTTCCATCATTTTCGACAGACTCGCCGGTATCATCATATACATTTCCGGAATAATCACAGTGGTAGCTCCTGCCAGGGGGCCAGAAAAATAATCGAATGTCGATTGATCGAAATGGAGCGGTGGAAAACCACTCAGTCGATCAGACGAACAAAGCCCGTATAATGCAGAAGATGTCGCCGCATAACTCATTCCGCTCGAATGTGTATGCACAATGCCTTTCGGGATGCCCGTCGAACCTGACGTGAACATCAGATAGGCCATATCAGATGCTGTACCAGACTCACAGGACCAGCACGCGCCATTCTCCGAATCAACGTCGTGCCAGGTGATCGACTCACATTCCGGAAGAGCATGGTTCTCTGGACCGATGAGCAGGTCCACTTGTGCCCCATGGCCCATGGCAGAGCCGATATTCGCGACGAGGTTATCTGTTGTCACGACCTGACGGATCCCTGAATCGGCGAGTATCGTCGCCAATCTATCAGAGGGAGTTTTAGGGTCCAGGGGTACATACGCTGCTCCAGATTTCATGATACCATTGAGAGCCACCGGGATATGAAGACCCTTCGGAGAGTAGATGCCCACCAGATCTCCACGTCGGACTCCTGCTTTTGTCAATACGTGGGAAAGACTGTTTGACCGCCGTGCAAGTTCAGCATAGGTCAGTCCGTCTCCAGCAAACCGAAACACCTCAGATTCAGGATTTCGATCCGCTCCCGTATCGACAATATCCGGAAGGAGGCCTTTCATACGTCCTCGTCCAGTAATCGAGCAATAATATTTCGTTGAATGTCCGAGGTGCCCGAAAAAATCAGACCACCGACTCCATCCCGCAGATCCCTCTCAACCTCGAATTCGGTCACATATCCCCGGGCTCCGTGGATTCGTACCGAGTCCATGCTGGATTCAACGAAACATTCGCTGAGATATAGCTTCGTAAGTGCAGCCTCCATCAATAAGGGCTGCCCTGTCTGTTCAAGCCAGGCCACCTTATAAAGGAGCATACGAGCCGTCTCGAGGCGCAACTTCATGCCCACAAGACGATGCGATACAGCCTGGAACTGACCGATGGGTTTACCGAATGCCTTTCGCTCCTGTGACCACGCAACCGCCTCCTCCAGCTGACGCTGCATCCTCCCGATCAAACTCGAGAATATATAGCCTCGTTCTGATTCCATCGTGGTCGTAAACATTTTCATACCGATCCCTTCCGGTCCCAGGCGTGCAGACTCGGGGACCAGACAATCTTCGAAAATAAAGTCCCCCATCAGCGTAGTTCGCATTCCCATTTTATCACGGACCGGCGTAGCCGTAAACCCTTTCGTTCCCTGCTCAACCATAAATGCTGAGATTCCCCAACGGCCATACTCAGGATTGGTCGAGGCGAATACGATACTTACATCCGAGATTGGCGCACTTGTTATAAAACACTTTCTTCCATTGAGCACGTATCCACCATCGCACTTATCGGCTCGCATTTTAAGGGCGTAAGAATCGGATCCGGTTTCCATCTCCGTAATTCCGAGCGTACCGATAATATCACCACGACACATCGGCAGTAAATATTTCATCTTCTGCTCTTCCGTTCCAAATTTTTGGATTGCGATCTGCACACTCCAAATCTGTGAGTTGATCGCGAACGGTAACGAATTATCTTTGCAGCCGTACCCAAACCCTTCCATGGCGAGTACCGAGGTCATAATGTCTTCTCCCTGGCCTCCATACTCCACTGGAAGATTCAGTCCGAGGACCCCAAAATCTGCGCATGCTTTCCAGCGTTCTCTCGAAAACGTACCGGAGACATCGTCTTCGACCACGTTTTCATTCAGGTTCTCCTCGGCAAACCGGGCCATTCGATCGCGAAGTTCGAGCTGCCTGTCACTCCATGAAAAGTCCATATTTATCGTCTGTTAAGTGTGGAGTCAGGTTAACCCTGAATGTCGCGGATCAATCGACCAAGCTCATCAACAGATTTCCATTCATCCTGAAATTCCAGATTATTCCACTGACCCAGACCCGGAAAGAATACCTTATCGTACCCATGCGCTTCAGGATTGGACCCGTTCCAGCGCTCATCCAGGGGTTCGTCCGCGCGCTGATAGCGCGTGTCGGAAGTCAACCGGCACCTGTTCACCGGCGATAAATTATCCAGTGCACCGTGTAGCATATGCATTCCAAAACAAAGCACGTCGCCGGCTTTGAAATCCGTCGTGAGCCAACGCCCACCAAATCTTTTCTGCAACTTGATCGGATCAGTACCCAGCCAGCTTATTTTTTCAACATCAGCGTCCTGCCGTGCGTACGTACTCAACAGTTCGTCGGCCCGGTGACTCTGATCCAGAATGATGAGGGCCCCTTCGTGTCTTGCCACGTCTCCGAGCGGAATCCACGTGGTAAAAACTTTATCCGAACCGCGATTCATGTATGGGCCATCATAATGAAATCCACATCCTTCTCCGGGTCTGACGAATCGGGGCCATCGAAAATCGTATGATCGTACAGCCCCACCCAACAGCGTTTCAAGAAACTGCAACAACGTGGGATTCATCACCACCTGCTCGTAGGCCAGACCAGTGCGCAGACTCTCTGTAAACGCCCTCAGATTCACCTGATCGATAAATGAGTGCTCAGATCGAATCGCGTCCATCAAAGGGTAATTATTACTGTCGATCTCTCCGACAATGGCGTATTTGAGCAAAATTTCCCGCCGCGCGGCACGTACGGTAGCGGGGTCAATCAACCGTCGAAAGAAGAGATACCCATTCTCGCTCATTCGACTACGGAGTGCATCTCCGTCATCCAACAAATCATTTGATTCGACCAGTTCAGCCAGTGCTTTCGGGCTCATATCCATGAAAACGCCATTCGATTTCAACACAGGAACAGGGACTGTTCGAGTTTCAGACATATCGGGACCCTTGTATTTCTAAGAAATGGGAACAGAATGACGGACGGAATCAACCAGAAACTGATAGGGATTGCGGGGATCGTGACAAATCGATTCGACTTTGAGACGCTTCCCGAGACCATACTTCCTCGCATGATCGACAAAAAGATGGAGCCCGACATGGTCCTCCAGCGCCCATCCGGTCGAGTCAAACACCGTCAGTTTTTCCCGGGCACCACGAGCGAGTTCATGATTCTGAACAATTTCGAACAACTCGGGCCCAACTGCATCATCCCCCAACTGTTGACACTCTCCTTCAACAATGGCCTGATCGCGGAAATCAGGGACCACAAACGCGCGCTCCAGCAGAGGCAGAGGAAGCTCAATCTTATCCGGAAAGTCTGAACCCACTGCGTTGATATGGGCCCACGATCGTATCTCGATATCTTTAAAAATCGGCCCTGCGCCCGGCTGAATAGACGTCGCAGTACAAATAACGTCTGAGGCCGGGAGTAGCTGCAGCAACGTAGTCGGGGAAACGGAACTATGAGCTAAAAACGGACGCACCCGGTCTGGAAACGACGCCTGCACAAGTGGATCGATGTCGTAAACGAGTACTCGATCAATTTCGAGAACACGTGAAAGAGCATGAAGTTGGGTTACCGCTTGGGCTCCAGCCCCGATGAGACCAACTGTAGCTTTTTGATCACGTGCCAGGAGTCGCGTTGAGATTGCTGATGCCGCACCAGTTCGCAACGCCGTCATCAACGTCGCATCCATCAGGTATTTAAGATGGCCGGTTCGTGAATCATAACCACTGGCCGTAGACAATATCGTGGGCAATGTTCTCTTTTCCGGATTCGACGGATGGTATCCAACTACTTTAATTACAATATCGTCTCCTCTGTACATGCATGGCATCCACTCGACCAATCCCGTGGCGGGCGTATTATACGAAAAGCCATTTCTCGTCGGTATTTCCGCTTTTTCGGTACTATATCCGGAGAACGCTTCCTCCAATCTATCAATCAGGTCATCCATTAATGCGTCCACGCCAACGCGCTGAACGATTTCCTGTGCATCCCGGGCAGTAATAATCAATGTTTCAGTCGAATCCATGGGTTTATAATCAGCTAACAACGTTCTGGCTTAAAAATAAAGCCGCATTTTTCCCTCACCTTCACCGTAGCTTGATTAGTATCACAACAACAATTCCTTGGAAACAGTCAAAAACCAGTGCTCCCGTTTTCTGTGCCGGATAACACACGGGATTGAGTCACAGCACAGGCAAAGAGCGGGTCTGGGCCCGGGCGATCCTTCCCGATACAAATTCCATATCCGCGTTCTTGCCGGAAAAGCTGGAAAATCCGTGGGGAGGCACATAGAATCTATCACCGTTTTACATCACACGTAGTTCTATGTATAGCGTATGCACACGGTGAAGAGAACACCTTGTTCGAGATCTAGCGGCTTCTGGATGAGAGACGTCGTTTCGGCAGCGTCTTCTGAGCCGGTAAGCGACCTGGAACCGCGGAACTGCTCAATGCGAATGAACGGCTCTACGGATCCCCACGCCTGTGCGGGTGAACGTCACGCCCCGGCGGTCGAGTACGGACCCGGCATTCCTCTCCCCGCGGGCGTGGGGGTGAACCGGAGACGTAGAGCGCTCGTTCAAAACAAAGGGGCAGGCCTTGCGACCTGCCCCGGTACCGCTAACTTTGCCGAAAATCGCTATTCAAGCAAGACCACTTGGCGCGTCGCCTGAAAGTATTCTCCTTCGGCCCGGTAGAAATAGAGGCCGCCGGGTAGCGACAAACCTTGAAACGTGATGGTCTTCGTCTCATTTGCCTGCAGCATCCCCTGGAACAACTCGGCTACGCGTTGCCCGAGAAGGTTGTACAAGGCAACACTGACCCGCTGTTCTCTCTGGACACCCAGGCTAAACCGGCCAGTCGATCTCACGGGATTGGGATACGCATCCGACAACTGGTACGCCTCGCCCAGTCCCACGGTCACCTCCAGTTCGGGGCTAAAATGCACCGAACCCGCAAAGTCAATCTGTTTGAGCCTGAAAGCATAGGTGCCGGGTGCCAGCTTCTCCACGCGAAACTGATACGACTGGGTTTCTGTCGTGGTACCGAATCCTTCCACAAAGCCGAGGGGCTGATATTCCCCCGAGACTTGGCGTTGTACTTCGAAGCCGGCATTGTTCGTCTCGGAAGCCGTTTTCCAGGAGAGGACAACTGCGTTGCCGTTCAGGGTAGCCTGAAAAGAGACCAATTCGACCGGAAGAGCGCTGTCGGGATTGAGTTCACCGGGCGTATTGGCAACCTCGCCGGGATCCACAGTGCCCGTGAAGCCGGGAAGGCCCGCACCGTCGAAGTCATTGCGCGACCAGTCGCCGACGGTATCCGTGTCGGTGCCGTTTGGCGTGCGGGAGGCGCCGCCCGGCTGGAAGGAATTCCCGTCGAAACCGGGTGCGAGGTCCGTGGTGCCATAGACCTGGTCCGTGGCACCGCCGTCCGACGTTGCGATGGTATCGACGATGCGTGTCCAGAAGGTGACATCGATCACGCCGTCATCGTTTGTGTCGATGTCATTGCCCACTGCTCCAGTAAAGTTTTCCACGAGAAGCAGGGTCACGGAGCCGTTTTCGATAATATTGTTCTGAAAGCCCGTGTCCCAGAGGCCGCTCGCATCGGTGGTTCCGACAGGAAATATGCCGTCATCGATGAGACCTTGTCCCGAAGACGAGTCTCCTTCAATTTCGACAATGGTGTAGGCCGAATAATCGGTATTGGGTGCGCCGAAGATCTCTACATACTCATTCGTATCCGTTCCTGTATGATCTGCTACAAACTCATTAATCACAGGATCTTGCGCCTGGACTGCCACATAAAAACAGCATAACAGAAGAGACAATATCGCTTTTTGCATGGGGGTCCTCCAGGTATGTAATCGATGGTTTTCATGGGCACGAATAGCCCATTCTTGGCGATTCCAACTGCACGACTGAAACACGCGCCTGCACATAAACGCGATTCGGTACGTTCTGTGTCGCACAACGTCACCATTTGTAAAAAACGCTAACATGCACAAGAAAAGCAACAAACAAGTAAGACAATCGCAGTCTTTTTTGAGATTGTCCACCTTAGCTACACGATGATGCGGTTGCTGCGCGAATAGATGTGGCGGTGCAGGGGTTAAAGTGGTAGAGTTAGGCGCCACTCGGCAGGCACCGGGCGAGGACATATTCGTTGTGGCGTACGGCCTTTTTCGTTGCATTGAAGAGCCTGAACTAACGGGCGAAGCAGTCCCTTCAAACCCGCCACGTTTACCCATACACCCGTGAGGGTGAATAAATGTGCCCCGGAAAAGGTTACGGTCATCGATATGAACTGAGCCCGCCAGACAAACCTGTCGCCCATGACAAAGACAAATGCTCTGAACTCGGGCACAATACCCTCCGGCGATGCGGATGTTAAGCTGAACGTAATCCCTCGTTCGCCCCCAAAGTTGAATGAGATTTCCGGTCGATTCGGTCCTATCTTTCCCGTGAGTCTCGAGCCGGCCGGAACCTGGCACACCGAGTGGGACCCGTTGTCGCCGCCCCGAGTGGACGGAGGCAACGGATTGGCGCATACCAAAATGCGTCATCTGGGTCGGTCCGGGAATTCACCGGTCAATGCCACAAAAAGTACTATCGTCGATATCATGATGAATACCGGAACCAAATGGATTGTATTTGCAGCGCTATTAATCCTGACGTCATGCTCGGAGCCACCAGCCACGGGCCGACTCTTTGTCGCGCCGGAAATTTCGAACGTGATCGACGGTGTCGTCTTCGAGGCCGGAAACTGGGAGCCCCATCTGGCCCCGGGCGCCAAAGGGAGTTCGTGGGGAAATCACCGCGCCGTGGTTACGGTCGATAGCACGGAGAGCGATGCCGTCTTTGTAACGATCCCCTGGCGCCGTCGCGATGCCAACCCGGAGAAGAAATCCATCGTTGTAGTCGATGCGGCATCCGGGAAGCGGGTGGACAACGTTGTCGTACTTCGAATTGAAAACGATTCGGGCGATATCATTTTTCAACCTAATCCGGGGTCCTTCACATACTACGTGTATTACCTGCCGTGGGAATCGTCGGGCGGACATTATCCCCACATCACGTATCCAAAGCTCATACCTACGGCTGATGCGTCGTGGGAAAAGCACGTACGCCACACAAATTTATCGGCCCTTCCTCGGGGTACGACCACAAGCATCCAGTCAGTAAACGATTTCCATAGCTTTTTCCCGATGGAAGTCATTGCGAGTGATGCTGAAGCCGCGGCCTTTATGGCCGGTGTCGAGAACGGATGGAGGCTAGTTCCCGAGCATCGGGATTATCCGATCCGTATGAGGCACTTCATTCCGTACCACTGGGCAATGCGTGGACCCGAGCGTACTTTCTCTAGCCGGGCGCTTCGTGGCGAGTCCTTCACGTTCCAGTTGGCTGTGATTGCCGGAGCGGATTCATTGAAGGATGTTGACGTGACGTTTGCGGGCTTCCCAGATGCGCTGCGTGACAGAATTGTCTGCTTCAACTGCGGGGGAATCGATGAGAAAGGACAACCTTTCGACATTGACGTATCCGTGCCGCCTGGTACGGTTCAGCCGCTTTGGATTGGAATCGATCTTCCCGAGGACATGCCCGCGGGCAAACTGACGGGACGAACCGTCGTCTCGACGGCGGACCGGGGTAGCAAAGCCATCAGCGTCTCCATCGACGTGTCAAACCACTTGGCCGTGAACCACGGCTTCAATTCACCCGAGATGCAGACGCGTCTGCCGTGGCTGAACTCTACGATCGGCTCCGATCCGGATTTTGTCATCGAGCCGTACACGCCCGTCCGCGTCGACGGCCACGCACTTTCGATCCTTGGTCGCAGGGTCGAATTGGGCGCGTCCGGATTGCCCAACCAGTTCCTAAGCTATTTCAGCCAGGAGATGACCCATCTGGACGAGGAACCTCTGCCGGTACTCGCGAAACCACTAGCGCTGGAGATCACAGTCGGCGGCCGCCCGGAAGTGTTTAGCACTTCAGATTACGCCGTGACGCAACCGGCACGAGGACGGGCCGAATGGAAGGTGGAAAATCGTTCTGAGCACTTTGTGATTCGCGTTGACGGCGCGCTCGAATACGAGGGAATGCTCGCCTACCGCATGAGCATCCTTGCCCTGAGCGACGTCTCCGTTGACGATATTGCTTTACCGGTTTCTATAGACCCGGGAGCCGCAGAATACATGCTCGGGCTGGGTCGGCGGGGAGGTCGAACCCCCGAACATGTTGAATGGAAGTGGCGCGTCGAAAATCATCAGGAAGGTGCATGGTTCGGCGGTGTGAATCGGGGCCTCCAATATGTCTTGAGGGATGACCATTACGTGCGGCCGTTGAATACAAACTTCTATCAGAACCAGCCGCTTGTGATGCCAGCGTCTTGGTTTAATAATGGCAAAGGCGGGATTCGCATTGACAAAAAAACGGACCGGGTCACTGCGCTGAATTACTCGGGACCCCGCACCATGGCCGCCGGAGATTCATTGCAGTTCAACGTCCGATTCCTCCTCACGCCGTTCAAACCCATCGACACGGGCACCCATTTTCGAACGCGGTTCGTCCACAAATATGTACCCGTCGATTCGGTAGTGGCCTGGGGTGGAACCGTAGTCAACATTCACCACGCCAACGAGATCAATCCGTACATCAACTACCCGTTTTATAATCTGGATAAACAGACGGCCTATATCGAGGAAGCCCATGCGAAGGGCGTGAAGGTAAAATTGTATTACACGATTCGGGAGTTGACCTATCGTGCCTATGAACTCTTTGCGCTCCGAAGTCTCGGTGACGAGATTCTCAACGACGGTGAGGGCGGCGGACATTCTTGGATGCAGGAACACCTCGAGAATGACTATCATTCCGCCTGGCACGCCTGGCGTGTGGACGACGCGGCCATGCTCGACAAGGGAACCTCCCGGTGGACCAATTATTACGTCGAGGGTCTTTCCTGGCTGGCTGCCAATCAGCATATCGACGGCCTATATCTCGACGACATCGCCTTCAGCCGTGAAACGGTCAAGCGAATGGTTTCGGTATTGCACGCTCAACGCGATGAGGTCATCATAGATCTTCATTCGGCAAATCAGTATAACCCGCGCGACGGATACATTAACAGCGCCATGCTCTATATGGAACATTTCCCGTTCATCTCGCGGCTGTGGTTTGGCGAGTATTTCGAATACGATCGCGATGAAGACTACTGGTTCACCGAGGTGTCGGGGCTACCGTTCGGTTTGATGGGTGAAATGCTCCAGGGCGGGGGGCAACCCTACCGGGGTCTGCTTTTCGGAATGACCACACGCATTTACGGTGACATGGACCCCCGACCTGTCTGGGGCATGATGAACGATTTCGGGATCGATCGAAGTCGTATGCTTGGATACTGGCTTGACTCCCCAGCCGTCACCACCGACCGGCCTCGCGTTCTGGCGACGGCCTATGTGCGTAGCAATGAGGTTTTGATCGTGCTGGGTTCGTGGTCGGACGAGGACGAAGTCGTAAACCTGACGCTCGACACCGAGGCACTGGGTGGATTTGTTGGTCGGAGCGCCCACGCGCCATCGGTAAAAGGTCTTCAGGAAGCTGCCGACGTCGACCTGTCCCGCGTGCCGGTACCTGCCAATAAGGGGTTATACTTGATCGTACGCTAGATTTTCCTGTCGTGCGTTGTTCGTGCCGAATCACCCAATCATACCGGCATGCGAACGAAGAGCTCGTCGGAGATTCAATGAGGATAAATACCAAATTCGCTTGTTTAATAGGGTCATTTTACATGGGTAACAAAGGAGAAATGCTGCCCAGCATCTTTGAAACCCCAATTGACTACCTGGATCTGGTATCACCCGCCCGCAGCAGTTGAGTCTCGCTTCCAGAGCAAAAGAACGAGGAAAATAACGAATACGCGGACGGACAGAGGTAAATCCTCAGGGAGATCGGCCCGCGCCTTCCGTGAGAACACCGACCGGGCAAAGACGGAACCAATGGATCTGCCATCTTCGATCAAATCATAGCCCCGTCCGAAAACAGAGATACGCTTGAGAACGAACCGGCGTGCCGAAAAAGTGATTTCAAACTGACGTTTGAAGGCACTTGGCTTCTCGGCTTCCGCCAAAATCGTACCCTCCGCCTCGAGGACAAAGGACCCGAAAAAGGTCCCCGTCCGGTAAATCTCATACGCCGCGTCCTCCAGTATCAACGTACCGGTCTCGTTGCGCCAGGTGCGGTCGATGACGGCAACCGGACGGTCGTCTTCGAAGACCTTAAAGTCCCATTTGTACCAATGGAGTGGAACGAGGTGGAGCATGGAACCCGCGTAAGGAGCATGGTGAATGATTCGCCGGAGGGAGCGGCCGCGAGCAATATAAGCGGTGCCCAGTTGTGACGCGTGTTAACTATCCCTGGCTATCGACGTCGGAAGAGCAGATTTGCCCCTAGGAAAATTAGTGCGAAAGCAGATTGTGGACGATGCGCCGAAGAAACAGCTAGCGCAAGGGTCCAGCTTCAAGGTATCGGGCGTCACCGTTACAATTCATGGCCTCCAAGCAGTCAGAGGTGCTGCACGATGGGCCGGAGATTCGGATTCGATTCGCGATAACCTTTTCGTTGATTTGAAGCACGTTATGCTTCGCTCATTGAATCAATAGCACCTGCCGGGTAGATCTGAACGCTTCGCCGACAATGTGGATGAAATACGTCCCACTGGACAGGGTTACTCCGTCGAAGGTGGACATATTGATTCGCTGCGGCTCAAACGTCTCCCTATAGACCACTGCAATGCGGCCACTCGGCATGTTCGACACGTCGATATCGACGTCCTTGGATTCTGCCACCGTCAGTGAAAGGGACGTATTCGGATACGCATCGGACAGCAGTTATTCGCCCGGTGCCAAAAAGGAGCCTCGCGCGCCTGTTCGGCGTTTTGCGAACATTGTCCAATATCTCGTATTGATTATCCGCTGTCACATCGTCGTCTCCGGACCAAAGGGCGAGGAAGATGTCCTCCGGCCCGCTAGCGAGGCGCGGCTGCACGGCATCGAAGGCCCGATTGGCGTGGAAAATGTGACCCCTCCAGGTATTGTCCCATTTAGGTCTAAGATGGAGACCATAGAGGAGATCACATCCGCATCATAGAAGACATGTCGGATGAAGCTGAGCGCACCCGCCAAGTCAATGAGAACAAGGGGTGCATGCAGGATCTTCGCACCCGTATCGTGGGTGCCCGTTTCGTTCATCCGCAGACAGGATCAGGCAGCTCGAGATCACGTCGCCCCGTACTGGACCGGGCACCACGGCCTATCGCATCACCGTCACCGGGCGCGCGGCGGAGAACTCTGCCCCGGCCGCGCCAATGAGGTACATGCCGGCGGGTAGGCCGACGGTCTCGATTTCCATCCGTATCGGCCGATGGGCGTACATTTGCCCAGCATACAGCACGCGCACCCGTCGGCCGAGCACATCGAAGAGCGCCACCCGTACGCGCTGTGGCACGGCCACCGACAGGCTGATCTCCAGGTAGTCGAGGGCGGGGTTCGGAAAGGGCGCCGTCAGGGCGAAGGCGCCGGGGAGTTCGACCGTGACCGAGGCGGTCTCCGAATACGCGGCCGTCCCGTCGAAATCAAGCTGCTTCAATCGAAAACGATAAACGCCCGGCATTGGCGTCGGGACCCGGAAGGCGTAGGCTTGAGAAAAAGTGGTGGTACCGTGGCCGGCCACGAATCCGGCCGCAGCCCACGCAGCATCGGCGGCTGCCATCTCGACCGAGAAACCCGCGTTGTTCGTCTCGCTAGCCGTCGCCCACGAGAGAAGCACCTCGTCCCCGTCGCGGCGCGCTTCGAACGACGACAATTCCACCGGCAGGGCCGCCGCTGTATGAAGTGCCAACGGTGTGCCCGGCGTTCCGGTCGTCGTGCCGCCGGAAAACGTGATCGCCTGATCCATTGTGTACTCCGTGCCCGTCGACGCATCATACGCACGAAACGTGAGCGATTCCCCGTCGATTTGGCCACTCACATCGATCAGGAAAACCTGATCGCTGCCGACGGTGAACGGTGTGCCCACTCCACGCAACTCCGGCCCGGTGAAGGCGGCCACCCGGTCATTCACATCGATCGAACGGACGACGCCGAAGAATACGGAGGCGTTTACATTCATGTGTGCGGGAAACCCGGACGGGGCGGTCCAGTGGAGGGGACAGGCGCCGTCGTCACTGAAGAAGGCAAAGGGAGCCGAGACACTTCCGCGGGTACCGCCGCCGGCAAAGAGCAGACCTTCACACACCGGAAAGATCGTGTCCGTGGAAGCATCGTACGCTTGGAACGAGAGCCCTTCTCCGTTTGTGTTTGCCCCGATATTCAAAAAAAACCGGAAGCTCCCACCGACGTCCTGCGGTGATGCGACGCCCCGGACCTCCCCGCCGACAAACGCCGCGAGCAGGTCGGCGGGATCCGACGAAACACTCCCGCCGATGTCGAGCGAGGCCGTGACGGTCATAGTGGTGGTGTAGTTGCCGCCGGGCGTCCAATCGGGCTGGGCTACGGCGGAAGGCGCCAAGAAGAGCAATCCGAGTATCAAAGCAAAGATACCCGCTCGGCATTCCTTGGGCATTGCAGAGGGAATCATGATTTCTCGGTTCATACCGGTAGTTGCAACATTTGCAGTTGATGAATCTTGTCTTCATTCGCCGACACAGGCGCGGCGATTGTTCGATGGCCTCTCGGAGGGTCCCCCGCTCAATACGCAGTACTCAGCGAAGCAATAGAACCGGCTTTGTTTCAATGGTTGATCCGGCTTGAAGGCGAAGAAAATAAGTCCCGGCCGCTAGTGTGTCGCTGCTGGAAAAAACGGCAGAATGGGGACCGGAGCCCTGCCGCCCGTTGACGAGTGTAGCCACCGTGCGCCCGAGTATATCGACCACCGACAGCCGAACCCGCCCCGCCTCGGGCAGTCGGTACCGAACGCGCACCTCGTCGGTGAAGGGGTTGGGGTAAGCGCTGTCGAACAAAGCTCCGGGTGCCGTAGGATCCGAAGCTTGCTCGACGGCCGTGGCCGTCGCAACGGTAAACATCAGGGGCGATTGTACGCTACCGAGCACGTCATTGGTGGCGAACGTAATCTGCTCGGCGGCCTCGGCAACCTGACCGGTAACGGCATCGAACGCTTCGAGCCGGACGGTCTCGCCGCTCGTATTTGCGTACACGGTGAGGAAGAAATACCGCTGCCCATTGACGTCTGTAGCGTCCGCTACGCCCCGCACGTCTTCGCCGACGAACGCCGCGAGTAGGCTGCCCGCCGCAGCCGGCGCCCCATTGACGAGCACCTGCCCCGTGATGCTCATCGTCGAAACGAAGTCAGAAGGATTGACCGACCATGTGGGCGGCCCCGCGCCTTCGGCCATCCACACTAACGGATCAGAGACCAGCCCCCGCACACCGTTTGTCTCGAAGACGATGGTCTCAGCAATCGGGCGCACCACGCCCGCCGCGGCATCGAAGTATCGGAATGAAAGAGACTCACCGTCTGTGTCGGCATAGGCGGTGAGGAAAAACAGTGTCTCAGCGCCGACGACGGTGCCGGTCGTCACACCGCGGATTTCGGTGCCGGCAAAGACAGCAACCTGATCGCCGGGGTGCGCGATGGCCGTATTGCCCTGCATCACGCGGCCCGTGAGGCTCATCGTCGACTCGAAGTCTGCCGGATTGATGGTCCAGCCTGGATCCTGTCCGTGGGCCACACCGACCCCCATGACCACCACCAGGCAGGCCCGCATCCACCGGTTAATCCGGGCCCTCTTTTCGTTGTTGTGCATCTTCATTGCGCCTGAAACCGGGTTTATTTGAGGAGTACCAGCTTGTGGGTTTTCGAAAAGGACCCGGCCTTGATACGGTAGAAATAGACACCCGCCGCCATATCCCGGCCTTTGAGTCGTTGCTCGTACCGCCCGGCTTTTTGATCGCCGTCGACGAGACGCTTCACGCGGCGCCCGAGCACGTCGTAGACTTCGAGGACGACGTGGGTGTTCTCGGGGAGCGCATACCGGATCTTCGCCGTCGTGCGGAATGGATTCGGGTACGCCGCATCGAGGGCGTAATGATCCGGAAGATCGGCTGCGGCCGCCGCCGGTGCGGACGTGACGGTGAGCCGAACCGGTTTCACCGGCGTACCGAGGGCAGTCCCCGGCGCATAGTGTAACCGACCCAGATCGACCTCGCGATCCGCCTCGGCATCATAGACGCGTACGGCCAGATCTTCCTCCTCTTCGGCCCCGTGAATCATCGCAAAGGCAAGGTATTTCTTCAACCCTGGTACGTATTCGATATGCCCGGTGCCCCTAAGCTCATCTCCGGAGAAAAAGCCCACTTCTACGTTCGGGTTGCGCCACACCGAGCCATCGTGCTCAATTTCAGCCGTATACGTCATTGAAGCCGGATAGGCCGTTGGGTCAGGCTGCCACCCGGATCCCCGATAGCCGGCGGGCCCGGCAGCGTGGTGCTCCGATGCTTCGAGCTTAGCTTTCCCGTCACGTGCTTCGTGAATACCTTCCTTTTTCTCCGACAGACCGGGTCGCTCCTTCAATCCGATCCCGCTTCGCTTCCCGAACGTAGTCTTGTCGCTTGATCGGGTACCGGGGAGGCCCGGATTCGTATTTCCCGCGAGAGTTCCCGGAATGCCGGGCGCGTTGACTGTCGGATACGTAAGCGTGCCGGCATTGGCCACGTTGATCTGATAGCCGAGCCCCGGATCCATCGTCGTTAGCGAGCCGATCCACCCGAGACTGTTCACGAACTGAGCAAAGGCAAACTGGCTCTTGATGAGGTCGCCATCGGTGGAGGTCGATGCGAGCGACGCCAGTGCGCTGTTCAAGTCCGTTGACTTCTGAGGAAGGTACCCGATCCAGTTCCATCCGGGCACCAGCGCAATGGGCGTTGTCTGCGGATCGACGACGGTGCCCGAGAGCACGAGGTCGTTCGACTGTTTCAGGTTTATCAAATACGCCGGACCCGGATTGAGATCGGTGAGCGTACCGACCCATCCGAAGTCGGTGTCGAATAAACTGAAATCGGTCTGGCTCTTGACCACATCGCCCGGAGTACCCGCGATGCCACTCAGTACGGTACCGACGGTACTATTGTCAGGGGTCATATTGAGCGAGAACCAGGTCCATCCGGAAGCCAGAGCAATGGCCTGGTTGTTGATGACCGGCGGCGCCTGAATGGTCACCGGCTGGGTGAAAGTGCCTTGTACGGCGCCGCTTTCGAAAGCGAGCGTTTTGCCCGTCTCCTCGAAGAGCGAACAGGTGCTATTGTCCCACGCGTGGAACGTCACGATCTCACCCGAGGCCTGATTGCTGTAGATCAGCATGTTGAGGCGGAAGATCCCCGGTGTGGACTCCACCACTTTCGCCACGCCGCGCACCTGCCCATCGACGATCGCCGCGAGGACGTCCGAGGAGTCGGCGGAGGCCACGCCGTTGAAAAACACCTGCCCGGTGAGCGACATCGAATACTGGAAGTTCGAAGGCGTCACCGTCCAGGCCGGCGGGCTACAGACGACGTTGGTGGTGAGCGTGAACGGCGTCGCGCCGAGGCTCGCCCCGCCGGATTCCGTACCGGAGGCCAGGATGACCCCTTGATACGTCCCGAGCGCCAGCGTGTCGGGCAGCGTAAATGCGACCGTCTTCGTGCCGCCGGCCACCAGCGTGCCCGCCGTCACCGAAGGCGTCAGGACCACCGTAGTGTCGCCCGGCACGCCGCTATGCTGTATGGTCAGCGCCAGCGTGTCCGGCAACGTATAGTCCACGGGTTGTTCGCGGCCGTTGACGAGGCTCGTCGAGACGACGATGCCAGTGCCGCGCGTGAGGTCCATGTCCACGTTGACGGGGCTGAACGTGAAGGCGCTTTGCCGGGCCGTAAACCGCCATGCAATGTCGTTTTCTATTCCGTTTCCGACGGCGTCCGAGACGACCACCGGGTTGCCCTGCCCGTCGACGACACCCGAAAGCAGCGTTGCTTCGAGGAAGCGTCCTTCGAGCGTGGCATCATCGGTCTGCGGATCCAGCACGATGGACCGTCCGTCACAGACGGCTTCGACAGGAATCGTCATGCCCGTGTCCGGGCCGTCGAGGTAGGTGAGCGAGACGTCGGGGTACTGCCCCGAGGTGCTCACCGTCCCGCAGTCGATGTCCTCGTCGAACGTGATGGCGATCTCGTCGCCAAGGGCGAGGGCGCCGTCGGAGGGCTGCGGGCTGCCGAGGGCCACGGGCCGTTTCGTGTCGGCGGTACCGGGGAACGGGTCGGAGTACGTCGTGCCAAGCGGGCAGGCCGCGAAGGCACGTACGTCGTACAGCCCGTCCACAGGCGGGAGCCACTTCGCCACGTACGAGTCGGCATCCGGATCGAGCGTAGAGGCCTGCACCTGCAGGGCCGGCAGCCAGTCCGGGGTGTCCTTCGGGCGATAATCGAGCCCAATGGTCTGCACCGAATCCGCATCAGCATTGCCGAGCGCGAAGTCATTCAGGATGACCTCCACCGAATCGCCCGCGGCAGCCATCGTCGCATCGAAGAGCCAGTTTTCCTTCGGGCGGAGAATGGCGATGTCACTGCAGGGGGCGATGTAGTGAACGTTGAAGAAGACCGTGTCGGACACGGTATAGTCGCCCGGCGGGTACACCATCACGGCAAGGTCGTCATATTTGTACTTCGTCGGCCCCCGCGAGACTTCGAGCGTGATCTCCTGGGTCTGATCCGGATCGACGACGAAGGATAATCCACTTTGTATGGAGCTGCCCTGAGCCTTGAGCGTGCCGCCGCCGGGATTCGACGTACTTACGGTGCGCAGGACATACTCGCGCGCCTCCTTGCTCTCGCTCAGGTTGGTCAGCGAGAGCGTGAAGACGGCCGGCTGGTCCGCCGGGACGTCGAGCAGTTCGGGCGGATTGAGCGAGAGGGTGGGGTTGTCGCGTCTCTGCGTGCCTTCTTCCCAGGGACCGGAACTGGTGCCGCTCTTGAGTTCGAAGATAGGCGTATCCCACGTTTTCCCCTGCTTGACGTCCACGCTGAAGACGTCTCCGATGTCGTCGTCCGCAAGAACGAAGCCGCGCGTGGTGCTTTCCTCTCCACTGAGCGTCTCGCTGATGCTGCCACCAAACTTGGTCGTTATTTTCAACTTGGGTTCTGATAAGAATCCCGATTCGCCAATGAAGACCAAGACCTCCGCCTCTGTCTTGTGGGAAAGCTCGAACTCAAGCGTACCTTCACCTCCGGTACGTTCGGCATAGGAAAACCCAAAATCCGCACCGGAAGTAAACGAGATATTATCGAGCGTCCCTTTCGATAGGTCCTGATCTATGGGCTGGGCATCCTCTTTGTCGTTCTGGTTTTCGTCCAGATATTCATTCCAGTTATCCTTCGCCGTTGTCAATCGATCCTTGTCGTCATCGTTCTCGACGTCCGCAATCGCGGCATCAAGATCCGGAATGAGCGTATTCCGTATATGATCCTGCGTATAGCTATACGTCGTCTTCCAGGTATTGTCTTCGTTGAGGTCGACGGAGATATCTTCGTCCTTTGATATCTTACATGCTGCATCGTCGAATGCGATGACGTCGGTAGGAGAAAAGTCGAAGTTGACACCGGCTCCAATAAGGACATCGGCCGCACTTCCGACAAATGCACCGTCACTCGAAGTTTTATACTGTTCGGTAGTGCTTGTGCAGTACGTAATGCCTCCTCCGACTTTGGTCCCTATTTCCAGGGTGGTTGTCACTTTGGCGCCCACCTGAGCCTTAGTGAGGAAGGATATTCCAAGCCCCTTTGTAAACCGGACACCGGTAACAACCTTTTTTTCTACTTCCGTTTCGACATCAAAGAAAGCAGCTACGTTAGTGGTCGTACAGAAATTACTCCCCTTCTCGAGATAGCTATAGGACCCGTCTCCGGGCGGATCGCGGAGCACGTAGAAGGGCAAGTCGATGGGTTCCGTGGCAAACGTAGAGGTCCGGGCCAGGGCCCCGTCGACGAGTACCCACGCAGTCTCGGTGACCGGCAGGCGTCCCTTCACCTCCGCGACCGCGGTAAGGGATTTCTGGAATGACCGGTCGACGCCGTCAACGGTCCGACCGGCTGCAATGTTGGGCGAGTTGGCGCGCGTCCGGTACAACTCGCCGGCAACGAACAACGTGTCGCCGGTAATTGCGTCTATCTGATCATCGGCATAAACAGCAATTCCGTTTTCGTCGATACTTAGCTCGACGGGCGTGTCGCCCATGTTGTCGATTTCGTCAAAGATGGTCACCGTGCCGCTATCAGCCGGGCAAAGCCCGTCATCGCCGAAATCTTCGAAGACGCTGATGGTGAGGGGAATGTACCCGGGTTCGCCGTTAGGCTGGATCAGTACAGGCACGGGCTCAATCGAGCCACCGTCGGGCTTCGAAATTCCGGCCGGGCAGAGCGCCTCGCCGTCTTTGACCAGGCTGGCCGGGGCATCGAGGAAACCGGCGATGGACACAGATAGCGGCGCGTGGTAAATCAGGTCGAGCGTGTCCGCCTTTTCGGTCAGGTCTACCTCCTGCGCGCCGAGCATATCAAAAAACTCAATAATGTCCGCCTTGAGTTGCGCATTGGTCGTCTCCACATCGGTAACCTGGACAAAGTATTTTTGCGGCGGCAAATCAATCGAATAGTTACTCGACGTTTGAATCTCCTTTTCGAAACACCCGTCGGCGGTGAAGATTTTGATGGTTGCCGTCCCGATTGACGTATTACAGCTACCTCCGAAAAAGCCGGAGAGTTCACGTGTCTTACTGTCGGTAAAGTCCATACCAGAAACGTTGTCCTCCACAGTTACCTGCAAGGAAGCCGGGGTAAACGAATGCTCATCCCCGGCATCACCTTTCTTTATTTCAACCGTTCGCTCTCCAATATCCGCGGCAATATTGTATGTACCGTCGGCCTCCGTCTGCCCCTTAAAAGAGCCATCAAGGAATATCTGGGCTTCCGGAACAGGGCAGGTCGTTCCCTCAGCCTGGACGATTCCCGATATCGTGAATGCCGAGACGTCCGTGAAGTCGACCTCATTTTGGACCGGACTATTAGAACTGAGAGCAATGTTTTTTACGCCCGGGTCAAATTGCCGGGCACCGAGATTCGGCGTTACCTTGAAGGTGGTTCCGGTCCCGTACCGTAGGTCTTCAACGGTATAGTTGCCTTCGTTGTCGGTGACGGCACAGGCCGCCAGCGGAGCGCTTTCGTCGGTCCAGTACACGCCGCCGGCAAACGCGGCGTGCGCGTTGCCGCCACTTCGGTCTCCGGCAATAGTGCCTGCACCCTGATCCATCGGCCAATATGCGACCAGATCGGCCTCGTCACCGTTGAGCGGCAGGGCATCCTGCGCCGATTGTTGTAGCTCGTCTACTGTGAGCGCGCGCGACCACAGGCGCACTTCGTCCATGCGGCCGCTGAAATACGCCGTATTCAGCGTATCTCCGCCGAAAATCCAACGCTCCGGCGTGGTTGGAAAGATCGCGCTGATCGTCGCAGGCGCGATTGCAGCGATTCCGTCGCGGAAGAGCTGAACCGAGCTCGTACCCGCCGACGTATCTTGATCGACGACGAGGGCCAGGTGCTGCCAGTCCGTGGTCAAGAGGTCGGCACTGAGCTGATCCGTGCCGCCGAGTGTCGCGCGGAGTTTAGCGCCGGTGAGTCCGAGCCGGACGGCGGCGTCGGGCAGGACGATGAGGTCCTGCGTGCCCGTAAGGGCGACCGGACGCACCCACATCTCGACGGTGAAGGCCGTCGGTAGCGTCACTTCCTGTACGGGTGCATAGCCGCCTTCCCCGTCGAAGAGCAGTGCCTTATTCGGGTTCGGGTCGAGGCAAACCTGTACGTCCCCGATGCCGCCGCCGAGTTGGGACGCCACGCGGCCGCTGATCGAGCCGTCGGACGGCACCCACCCGTAATCGCAGCCGACTTCGAGGCTCGTCGCCACGGCGTTGACGCAGTAAAGCGATAGCCCGCCGGGAGGGACATCGAAGTCGTTGTAAACCGAGGCGCCGGCGCCGGTGACATCGATCTGTACCCCGTCCCGGAGTACGCTAAAGCCCTGGCTTCCGTCGACGCTCGCCGTGGACCATGTAATCTGGACGCGGGTGTCAAACTGGCCGTTGGATGCCGCGACACTGTCGGCCCCGATAGTCTGGATGCCGCCGGGGGTCATGGCGATGCCGTCGTCGCACGGCTCGTCCGAGAAGGCGATGCCACCAAAGGCCCGCACGCAGTAGTTGTGCGTCATGTCGGGCGCAGTCGTCGAGTCGATGTAGGCCGTCACGTTCGCCGCGGTTGTCGCGATAAGGACGCCGTCGCGGAGCACCTGATAGCCGTCTTCTACGGCCGACTGATCGATCCACGACATGACCACGCGGGCCGCGTAGGTATCCGACGCATTGAAGGTCTCCGGTGCAAACAGCACGGTGCTGCCTGCATCGGTATCTGAGGCCGAGGCACCGTAGTCGTCGAAGGCAATCACACTGTATACGTACGCCTGCCCGAGTTCAGCCGTCGCATCCTCGAATGCGCCGAGGTTCTTGTCGGTCGTACCGACAAGGGTTGAATCTTCGGCGGTCGGGAGCCGGCGATAGACCCGATACCCGTCCTCGGCCCGCGAATTGTCAAACCACGTGACGGCGATCTTGTCCTCGAAGTCGACATCGGTGGCTGTCACGTTCGTCGGCGCCGCCAGGGTTCTGATGCCGTCGTCGGTGTCGGCTTCGGATTCGCTGTACGCGTCGAACGCGACGACGCTGTAGGTGTAGGTGATGCCGGACGTCCCGTTGAAATCCTGGAAGGATGCCTGACTCGCACCCGTCGTGCCCACGAGCGCCTGGAATGACTCGGCGGCAGACTGCCGGTAAATCCGGTATCCCTGTTCTATTTCGGAATTATCCACCCAGGTCACTTCGACGAAGTCCTCACTCTCGCCGTCCTTGGCCGCCACATCGGTGGGTGCGAGCAGTTTGCGGCTTCCTTCGTCACAGTCCAAAGCAGATTCGAAAGCATCTTCATTGACGGCAGCCACGCAATAGGTGTAGGTCACACCGGAAGCCTGTTCAAAATCATCGTAGGTAGAGAGAGCCGATGTGATGGTCTTGAGAAGCGTCGTGTCGGCGTCGATGCGATAGACGTTCATGAGTACGGCCCGGGTGGCCGGGTTCGTCCACGTCAGCACGACGCGGTCCTCATTTTCGTCGTCCGTCGCCGCCATATCGATGGGAGCGAGCACCTCGGACCGGCGCCCCATCGTGCAGGACGAAGCCGATTCGACGTCGCTTCCGCTCGCCGTACTGAGCGTCGTGGCGCAATACCGGTAATCCACGCCGGGCGTGGCGCCGGTGTCGGTGTATGCCTGTGCACCCGCCGAGGTCGTCGTCAAGAGGGTCGAGTCGGAGGCCGTCAGGTCATGCCGGTAGACCCGAAATCCGTCCTCGAAGTCGACCGGGTCCGACCACGAGACCTCGACGCGGTCGTCGAACGTATTGACCGTTGCCGTCACATCACCCGGCGCCGGCAGGATGTCTATGCCGCCGTCGTCGCAGACGGGCACCGATTCGAGCGCGTTGTTCTGGGTGACCACGCAGTACGAATACGTCACTCCGGTGACGGGCGCCAGATCCTCGAAAGAAGTCGTATCGGGCGGTACGGTGCCGATCTCCACGGTGTCGCGGAGGATTCGGTATCCGGTTTCGTCAGGCGCCTGATCCGTCCACGTAAGTTTGACGCGGTCGGCGTACTGCCCATCGGTAGCCGATACGTCGAGCGGCGGCAGGACGAATCCCCGGCTACCGTCATCGCAGCCCTGCGCCGACACGATGCCGTCGCTGTCCTCGGCTTCGACGCAATAGGTGTGCGTCATACCACCAACGACGGACGTATCGCTGTACACCTGGGCATCGGGGCCAAGCGTCGTGAGCAGGCCTCCGTCACGATAGATATTGAAACCCGACTCGAAGAAAGAGCGGTCGGTCCATGTGATTTTGACTTCCTGGTCGAGGGTGCTGTCGGTTGCCGCCACGTTCTCGGGGGCGAAAAGGATCCGGCTGCCGTCGTCACAGACGGGATCGGAGGATCCACGGAGCGGTGAGGATAGCACGAGACAATAAGTATGGGTCGTGCCCCGTGTACCGTTAAAATCGCTATACATCGTCTCGCCGCTGGCCGCCACTGAGATTTGCGTAGCGTCTCGTTGAATGGCCACGGTGACATCCTCAACGTTGATGGCGTCCCAAGAGATTTCGGTGCGGTCTTCGAAAGCCGCGTCAGAAGCAACGACGTCGCCGGGGAAGACGAGATCGGCCGGGACGTCGGAGGCGGTGAGTGCGGGAAATCCGACGAAAGCGGCGTCCAGCCCCCGGTCGCCGAGATCACGGGCCGCGCCGTTCACGTTTGCGTCAAAACGCCAGTATCCGGCCAGACCGGTCTCGTCGCCGGAAAGGGTGTGCTGAAGATCGGCGAGGATCTTGTCGTCATTGCGGAAGACATCCCACAGACGAACCTCGTCGATGGTGCCGGTAAAGAGTCCGCCCGAGGCCGCATCGCGCCCGAACATGACGGCCGAGCCGTCGTCGTCCGGGGCGCCGGAGGGCGCGTCATTTTCGGTGACCAGTTTCCCATTCACATACGAGCGCAGTGTCTCGCCGTCGTACGAAGCCGCGAGGTGATACCAGCGGCCCCCGGTGAGCGTCCCAAAAGAGGCGGTATAGCGCGTCCCGCCGATGGTGAGGGCGGCGGCGGCGCGGGCCGTCGAGTCCGGGTGGTCCCAGTAGAGGGCATAGTCCGGTCCGCGAGCGACGATGGCCGTGGTGAGCGTATCCGACGGCGCAGCGGCCGCGTTGACCCAGGCTTCCAGCGTCCACGAGTCAAGAGGCTCCGTGTTGGGCGAAGAGGCATACTGATCCACGCCGTCGAGCGTCAGCGCGGCGGCATCGCTCCGGGCGAGCATATACTGCCCGGGCAAAGCAATATGCCGGAAGGTCACGTCACCGGTGAAGGGATTGACCGATCCGGCCTCGGCCGCCGGCGTCCAGGTCCCGTCGGAGGACCCGGAGCGGTAGAACAGTTTGATGCGCCCGGCGAGAATCTGATCGAGGTCATCCAACGTCTCGGACGGCGTCAGGGTCAGGTCGGCGGAAAACGTACCCGTCCCGAAGCGCTCCAGTGCCCAGTACTGCCCGTCGAAAGCGGTGGTCACGCAGGCGGGCAGCTGATTCGGTGATCCGTCGATGTGGGTCACGTAAACATCGGCTCCGTTCTGCGATGCATAGTCGAGTTGAAAATCTGTCCCGGCGAATGCGACGACGCCGTTCTCCTCCATGCGGTTGCCCGTCACAGCGGCACCGGCCACGGCGCCCGAGGGCGCCCAGGCCGTGCCCCCCTCCAGCGTGCCGTCATGGCCCGCCACGAGGTCCGTAGCCACCAGGCCCGCGCCTTCATTGAGGAGCCAGTATCCGAGCAATCCGTCGACGGTGCCGCCGAAGACGGCGTGCATATCAGTGCGGATCTGATCGTCCGTACGGGCTTCGTTCCACAGGCGGATCTCGTCCATGGAGCCGTCGAAGAAGTCGCCGGCCGGCGGGTCGGTGAGTGCTTTGGCGAGCGCCTGAAGGACCCAGTTCTGCCCGAGGACCCAGTCGGACCCGGAGCCGTCGTCGTCGAGTACGGCCGCCATGGTCTGCTGCGCGATCTGTACCCCATCGCGATAGACCGTCACGATGGACGACGACCCGCTCTGCTGCACGACGAAGGCCAGGTGCTGTTGCCCCGTCACCTGATCGCCTGCGAACATCTTCTGGAACCGTAGAAAGACGCGCAGTTTCCCTTCATAGAAGCCGATATTGAAGAGATCCTCGCTCCCGAAGCCACTGCCGTCATTGCCCGTGTCCTTCGCGAAAAAGCTCCGCCCGTCCGTGGCGCTCTGCGGATTGATCCACATTTCGAGCGTAAACGTATTGGGCACGACGAGCCCGGGCAGGCGCACATAGGCATCGGTACCGTTGAAATCGAGGGCGGTGCCGGCGACGGCCGGGGTACTCGCACCCCGGGCCACGGCGAACTGACCGCTCTTCGAGACTGCGGGAAACGTGACCGTGCCGGCGGCGGCATCGACGGCGGACGCGCTCGTCGCGACGAGCCATTCACCATCAACGTTGGCCGCGCGACGGAACAGCTTGATCCGGGATGGATCGGTCTCGTCAGCCGAGGTCAGCCCCGCGGTTTCGAAGGTCAGATTGGCGGAGAACGGACCGCCGTCGTAACGCTCCATCACATGGTACGTGCTGTCGAGCAAGGTAATACTGGCGCCCGCCGGCGGGTTGAACGGCGTCACGTCAATCCGCGTGAGGCCGGTACCGGAAGCACTCTGCGAGAGATAATCGGCCGTCAGGCCGGTTGCGCCGTAGGTGACGGCGCCGCTGCGTTCTGTATCGAAGGCAAATTCGCCGGGGCCAAGGGGCTCGGTGGCGGTGATGTGGTTTGAGGCCGTACTTGAAAACGTGCCGTCATGCCCGCCGACCACGTCGATCGCTGTGGCGGCGCCGTCGGCCTCGTCCATTTGCCAGTAGGCGACGAGCCCTTCCTCGTCCCCGGTCAGGGCACCATGCTGACGTGCTCGTATCTCCTCCGCAGTGCGGGCCGTCGTAAAGAGCCGAACCTCGTCGAGGTTGACGGGCACGGCGTCATCGGCCGTCCCACCGTTATCCGCCGCGCCCATATAGAGCGGCTGTTGCCAGGCGACGAACGTTCCCGGCGCCTGCGAACACGTGCCGTTGAGCGTGGCCGGTACCCCGTCAATGTAAACCGTCATCAGATTGGCGGCGGCGTCTTCAATGACCCACGCGACGTGGTGCCATGCGCCGTCGTACAGGTCGTCGGTGATGTACCGGGCCAGCGCCTTGCCTGCATTGTCGCGAACGAAAAACGTCGTGGCGCCTGCCCCGTCGCCGATGGCGCAGCCGGTCGACAAGATCCGGTTCGCTTCAATGGAGAACACCGGTGCCGTGGGAGACCCAGGGTCGACATCCACCTTCATAATCGATCCCGAAGAGGTGGCCGAACTCATCATCCAAAATGAGGTTGTGGCGTGCTGAAGTCGCTGCCCGAAGTCACCCAGATCGCCGACGTCCGCATAGGTAAAATTGAACGAAGCCGCATTGCCCGCCAGGGTACCGGGTATGCCGCCCCGGGCAACGACGAACTGACTGAACGTAGCGACGTCGCTGAACGTGACGGTCCCGGCGCCGGCATCAACAGTGACGCCATGCGCGGCCACGGACCAGGTCCCGCCGGCGGCCCGGCTGTCTCGGCGAAGCAGCTTGAGGCGCTCCGGCGAGGTTTCGTCGGCCGAAGTGAGGCCCGGGACCGTGATCGTCAGACCCACATCGAAAGCGCCGTCACCAAACCGGTCGACAACCCAGTACTGGCTGCCGAGCACCGTGAGAGCCGTGCCGGCGGGGACTTCGTTCGGATCGAGGTCGAGCCGCGTCACGGTGAGCGGGTCGTTTGTGGTATTGGTCGAAAAGTCCATCGACAGGTCGGTGCCGGGGAATGCCACCGTTCCTACGGCCGCAGTGGCCGATGCGCTCACGCCGCCACCAACGGGGGTGTCGGACGAGGCCCAGGCCGTGCCGCCATTGAGGGTGCCGTCATTTCCCCCGACGATGTCGAAAGCGGTCGTTCCGCTGCCCTCGTTGAACTGCCAGTAAGCGACGAGCCCCGGCTCCGCGCCGGTCATCGTGCGGTGCATGGCACCGCGAATTTCCGTCGGTGTCCGGGCGACACGCCATATGCGAGTCTCTTCGAGATCACCGCCGAACCATTCCTGCGTGGCCGTGCCCCGCCGGCCGAGGAAAATCGGATCGGTGTTCTTGGTCATACCCATTCCGGCCGTAGAGACATCCGGTTGCGGCTCACCGTCGACGTACAGCGTCAAGGTATGGTTTACGCCGTCGTGCGCACAGGCCAGATGGTGCCATTGCCCGTCGTTGAGATTGGTGCGATTGGAGACGGATTTGGGATTGGTGGACTGATCCCATGCAGCACAGTAAACCTGACCCGGAGTCGCGCGCACATGCCGGATCACAAAAGGATATCCATTCGGTCCATCACTCCATTTCTCTAAAATACTGCCGTCATTGACGCTCGGGCCGCCGGTACCGCTGTAGCGCACCCATGTTTCGGCGGTATATGAGCTATCCGTGTCGAAGGCGAAGGCAGGGCCGTCCGGGATCTCAACATAGTCGTCGACGCCATCGAGCGAAATCAGGCTACCCGGCACCGTCTGTGCCGCCGGGGCGCGGACGAGGATGAACTGGCTGAAGGCCGTCAAGCCGCGGAAGGTGATGGTTTTTGCCGTGGCGTCGAGGCTGTCGGCCGCGCCGACTTGTTCCCAGGGCACACTGCTGCCCGCCCGGCTGTCCCTTCGGAAAAGCAACAGGCGGCCCGCCGTATCTCCCGAGAGGTCCTCGGAGACCGTGAAGGTGACGTCGGTGTTGAAGCTTCCCGTGCCGACGCGGTCGAAGACCCAGTATTGGCCGTCGAAGACGGTCTCCACCGAGCCACCCTCGGGAAGCGAGGAGGGCGCATCGTCGAGGCGGGTGACGGTGACGGATGCGCCGTTCTGCGAGGTGTAATCCATCGTCACGCCGGCCGCCGAGAAGTCGACAAGGCCGTCGGCCTCGGTCTGCGTCACGCTCGCGCCACCGGCCACCGGCACATCCGAAGCGGCCCAGGCCGTGCCGCCGATGAGCGCGGCATCCTGCCCCCCGGCCACGTCTTGTGCCGTGGTACCGGTGGCTTCGTTGAACTGCCAGTACGCCACGAGCCCGGTCTCACTCCCCGACATCGTCCGGTGCATTCCCTCCCGTAATTCCGTTTCCGTCCGTGCCATGTTCCAGATGCGCGACTCTTCCAGCGCTCCATCCAGTGGAGAATAAGTGACCCCGCCCCATCCGAACATGACGGGTCCGGTTCCCTGGCACGGCGTGATCGTAAGCGGCTGGCTGCTGTCCAGATTACCGTCGATATAGAGGTTGAAATTCGCCCCGTCATACGTGGTGGCCACGTGATGCCATTCGCCGAGCGAGAGATCGCCTACCGCGTCGAACGAGTGCCCGGTCGAGCAATCGCTCTCAGCCATCGCATAGTGTAATTTTTGCGTGTTGGGAATAATCCAGAGGCCGTAATTGCGTTGGTCGACCGTTAAATTTTGGTTCTCCTTGATAATGATGGGCTGCCAGTCCGGCTTGACCGCATCCAGACGAACCCACGTCTCGAGCGTATATGAGGTCAGGTCGAGGCCGTCGTTGTCAGGCACGACGGCGTAGTCGTCGATGCCGTCGAAATCCAGCAGGGTGCCCGCCGAAGGGTCGGGCGTGCCGCTCCGGCCGATCAGAAACTGGCTGAAGGAGGTCAACCCGGTGAACGTGGCCGTATTCGCCGCCGCGTCTACGCTTGCGGCCGAAGCCGCCACGCCCCAGGGCTCATCACTCGCCGTGCTCGCCCGCGTGAAGAGCTTGATCCGCCCCGGGTCGGCGGCATCGGCTGCGGTCAGGTCCTCGTTCACGGTGAACGTCGCATCCACGTCGAAGCCGCCCGTTCCGAAGCGCTCGACGGCCCAGTACTGTTGGTCAAACGAGGTGACAAGCGTGCCGGGAACGGTAGGCGGGGTGGCGTCGAATCGGCTGACAACGACTGAGGCGCCGTTTTGCGCGGTGTAGTTCATCGTCACGCCAGTGCCGGGAAAATCGACCATGCCATTGGCCTCGGTCTGCGATACGCTGACGGCTGCCTCGATGGGCACGAACGACGTATTCCAGGCTGCATCGCCATTAAGCGTGGCGATCTGGCCGCCCACGATGTCGGCAGCGTTAGTACCGGCACCCTCGTTGAGTTGCCAGTAAGACACCAGACCCGGCTCACCTCCACTCAGCGGGTGGTGTAGCCCCGCCTGCACGTCGGATGCCGTGCGGGCCACGTTCCAAATGCTTACCTCGTCGAGGTCGCCGTTCAGGTATTCCTGCTTGCCGGAGCTATTGACCTGAAACTGGGCTCCCAAAAGCCAGGGGTCCAATTCGCCGTCCCGGTCTTCGATGAGGCCGGTAGTGGTGGCGACCGAGCCCACCTGCGCCCCATCCACGTAGAGTTTTAAGAAACCGGCCTCGCGTACACCGACCATCTGATGCCAAACGCCATCGTTGTAGGTCATTGTCGACGCGACATTATCGTCCACGTTGTTCTTATCCCGTACGTAAAACGTAGCCTGACCCGAAGTGATATATAATAACACTCCGTTAGGTGCCTCGCCGGAGGGGCAGTTGATGCCGCACTCGTAATAGGAGACCAGTTTACCGATGCCGTCCATAGTGGTCCGGAACCAAGCAGCAACAGAAAAATCGCCGGCAAAACTGTATTCGTGTGGGATCTCGGCGAAGTCGCCATTGCCGTCAAACGTAAGGAGTGTGCCCGCAAAGGGATCCGGCTCGGGAGTGCGGACCAGAATGAACTGGCTAAAGGCGCTCAGGCCCGGGAAGGTGACGGTCCCGGCGCCGGAATCGAGCATCGAGGCGGCCTCGACCCTTTCCCAGGGCACTCCACTGCCGGATTGGCTGTCGCGCCGAAAGAGCGCAATGCGTTCGGGCACGTCCGCACTGAGATCTTCGCTCACGGTAAAAGTCACATCGACGTCGAAGGCCCCTGTGCCGAAGCGTTCGAAGGTCCAGTACTGGCTGTCGAGTACACTTGCGATGTTGCTACCGGTGGGCAAGGACGATGGAGCCGAATCGAGCCGGGTAACCGTGACCGAGGCGCCGCTCTGCGTGGTGTAGTCCATCGTCACACCGGCGGCGGAGAAGTCGACCATCCCGTCAGCTTCCGTTTGCGTCACGCTCGTGCCACCGGCTATGGGCACGTCGGAGGCGTCCCAGGCCGTGCCGTTCTGCAGCGCGACGTCGTGCCCGCCGACCACGTCGGACGCCGTGGTGCCGGTGCCCTCGTTGAATTGCCAGTACGCCACCAGCCCCGTCTCCGAGCCCGTCATCGTCCGGTGCATCCCCTCCCGGATCTCCGTCTCCGTCCGCGCCACGCTCCATATGCGAAGTTCCTCTATCTCACCCCCGAAGTCCGACCCATCCTGCAAGAAAAAACGCCCGAGGTACAGTTCCGGATTTGCCACCTCCTCGAAAGGAACGACCCCTGCGTCCGAAGCCACCTCGACCCCGTCCCTGTAAATCACGCGCGTCGCGTTCGCACGGTCATAGACCCCCGCCCAGTGGTGCCATTCGGTGTCGGTGTACGTGTCGGGCGTGTCGAGGTCATTGCCCCCCGCGAAGCCGAAAGCAAACACGTTGGTGGGGCGAAAGCCCATCGAAAGCCCCTGGTTGACTCCTTCGTTGACGTCGCCGTAAGAGAAGAAGAAGTCGGTCGTGCCGGAGGAGGCGCGCTGGACCCAGGCCTCGACGGTGATGTCGGTGGCGCCGAGGTCGAGGTCCGTCTGGGCGAAGGCCTGGTCGTCGGTGCCGTCGAAATCCAGCAGGGTGCCCGCCGAAGGGTCGGGCGTTCCGCTCCGGCCGATCAGAAACTGGCTGAAGGAGGTCAACCCGGTGAACGTGGCCGTATTTGCCGCCGCGTCTACGCTTGCGGCCGAAGCCGCCACGCCCCATGGTTCGTCACCGGCCGTGCTCGCCCGTGTGAAGAGCTTGATCCGGCCCGGATCCGCCGCGTCGGCGGACGTCAGGTCCTCGCTCACGGTGAACGTCGCATCCACGTCGAAGCTGCCCGTGCCGAAGCGCTCGACGGCCCAGTACTGTTGGTCAAACGGGGTGACGAGGGTCCCCGGAAGGGCCGAAGGAGCCGAATCGAGCCGGGTAACCGTTACCGAAGCGCCGTTCTGCGAGGAATAATTCATCGTCACACCGGCGGCAGAGAAGTCGACCATCCCGTCGGCTTCCGTTTGCGTCACGCTCGTGCCACCGGCGACGGGGACATCCGAGGCGGCCCACGGCGTACCATTGACGAGCAAACCGTCGTTCCCACCGACGACGTCTGCCGCGGTGGTGCCGCTGCCTTCATTGTATTGCCAGTAGGCCACCAGCCCCGGCTCAGCCCCGGAGAGCGTCAGGTGCATGGCATCCCGGATCTCCGTCTGGCTACGGGCTTTGTTCCAGATCCTGGATTCCTCCAGTGCACCATCCAGTGGAGAATAAATGACACCGCCCCATCCGAACATAACGGGTCCGGTTCCCTGGCACGGCGTGATCGTAAGCGGATGGGTGCTGTCGAGCTTACCGTCGATATATAGTTTAAAATTCTGGCCCCCATACGTCACCGCGACGTGATGCCATTCGCCGAGCGAGAGATCGCCTACCGCGTCGAACGAGTGCCCGGTCGAGCAATCGCTCTCAGCCATCGCATAGTGTAATTTTTGCGTATTGGGCTTAATCCAGAGGCCGTAATTGCGTTGGTCGACCCCTAAATTTTGGTTCTCCTTGATAATGATGGGCTGCCAGTCCGGCTTGACCGCATCCAGACGAACCCACGTCTCGAGCGTATACGAGGTCAGGTCGAGGTTGTCGCTGTCGGGCACGATCATATAGTCGTCGGCGCCGTCGAAGTCGAGCAGCGTGCCCGGAAACGCGTCCTGGGCGCTCGCTGACAGGGTGCCGGCGACAAAGAGTACGAGCGAAAATAAGAAGCGGATGAAGGTGTGTCGCGTGCGGTGGTAGCGTTTCATCAGAGGGAATCAAGGCTATTTGAACAAATAAAGGACCGGACTTAGGCCAAAAAATCAGGATGTATCGAGGAGGTGGTCGAGCGTGAGTCGCAATTTTCGGGCGTTGAAGGGCTTGGCCAGTGCCGCCCCTGCGTGCTGAAGCTGTGCCTGACGGCGGGCCTCGGCGGGCACTTCGCCGCTGACGAGGAGCACGGGCATGGTCGGGTAGCGTTCACGGGCGGCCCGGCAGAGATCGAGTCCATCCATGCGCGGCATAACCACATCGGTAATCATCACATCGAAGGGCTCCATTTCCAGTAGAACCAGTCCCTCCTGCCCGTCGGACGCTTCGGAGATGCGGTGATCGCCACCGGCGAAAGTGCGAAGGCAGTGCCGGATATAGGCCCGCATTTCGGCGTCGTCATCGACGATAAGGATCGCATAGCCCCCCGTCGTATGGGGCTTCGTCTCGTCGGCGGGTAAATGGGGCCTGTTGGGCATGGGTCCGGGGTCGAGCTTTTGAATCGGGTTACCGAATCAATAAAAGACAGGACCCGCCCAAAGAGGTATCACTCAGGTAATAAAGGATGTCACTGGGGTAAGAAAGGGCTAATGGCTGGAGGCCGGTGGCTGGAAGCCGGGGGCCAATGGCCCGGCGGTATCGCGGATACCCACACAGATAGTCATCCTGAACTTGATTCAGGATCTAAGCCCTTCCCTCTCCAACGACCTCAGACATAGATTCTTCACGTTGTTCAGATTGAAGCGGAGTGGTGCCGGTGGCTGGGGGCCAATGGCTGGAGGCGCGAATACAAAGGTAGCCGCACCCTTCAGGGTGCGCCGGCACTACCGCCATCGTGGCACAGCCTGCGGCTACATGCTTGAAAAGGGCTGGGGGCGTGAAGAACAGCGAATGCCTCCCCCCACTACCGGGTTATAGCCGTTCCGGGAGATGACCGGGCACGTAGAGACGCGCCGTGGCGCGTCTGCCTTGGGCGAAGACGAAGGCCGAGAACGTGCACAACCGTTCCGATGAGCCGGAATAATGCTGAACGCCGGGCACCCGGACGCGTGTTCGCCGCTTTCCCCGTCCGGCGGCAAGCCACCTATTTCGATGCACGGTAGGCCGAGGGGGTCGAGCCGTAGTGTATTCGAAAGCACTTACAGAAATACGAGACGCTTTTGAAGCCCACGCCGTAGGCCACCTCAGAGACAGTGCCAACCTCCCCGATGAGGAGTTCCGCTGCCCGTTCCAATCGCATCGACAGAATCCATTCGGACGGGGTCTTCTCTGTGAGATGTTTGAGCTTGCGGTGGAGGTTTACCCGGCTCTGCCCGACCTCATCAGCCAGACGAACTACAGAGAAGGTCTCATCTGCCATGCCGGCCTCAATGGCTTCACAGACGCGGCTGAGAAACGCCTCATCCGCCGATGTCACGTCCGGCACGGCAAGATCAATGCGAAGCCCATTGCCCTGCCAGCGCGCTTTCAGCCGGCGTCGGAGGGCAATCAGGTTGTCGACACGGGTCACCAGTTCGCGCATATCGAAGGGCTTGGTCAAATAATCATCGGCGCCTTCCGCCAGCCCCGTCAGCTTTCCCTCCATCGAAGCGCGGGCCGTGAGGAGGATGACGGGGATGAAGTCGATGTCGGGGTCCGTCTTGACGGCGCGGCAGAGCGCATCACCATCCATGCCGGGCATCATCACGTCGGAGACGATGAGGTCGGGGATGGCCGCCCGGGCCAGTGCCAACGCCGCCGTGCCATCCTCGGCGTCCACGACACGGTACGCCGGCTCGAGATGACGGCGGACGAACCCACGCAACTCGGCATTGTCGTCTACGACAAGCACGAGCGGAACATCCGCGGCGTCCGCCCGGGCCTCATCGTCGTCGGGCGGCGCCGTGTCATCGCCCTGCCCGTCTCGTTTTCCCTCTTCACGCGTGGCTGGTTTCCCGGCGGGCAGGTCGGCGTAGCGGACGAGGCGTTCGTCCGCCTCTGTGCCGGTATCGATTTCGTCATCCGCCGCCAACTGATCCGGGGTGAAATGCGCGCTACCCCGGGGCAACCGCACGACGAAGCTCGTGCCTTCCCCCACGGTACTCTCCACCGAAATGGCGCCGCCATGCAGTCCGACGATTTCTTTCACCAGTGCCAGCCCGATGCCTGTGCCCGGCTGGACGTGTGAAGCCGACTCGCCGGTCTGATAAAAGCGATCAAAGAGATGAGCCAAATCTTCCGGGGGGATGCCGGGGCCGGTGTCGCTTACCTTCACGACAACGATTTCCCCGTCGTCCATCATCGTCAGCCGTACCGTCCCGCCCTCCGGAGTGAATTTGAGGGCGTTCGAGAGCAGATTTCCGAAGACTTTCTCGATCTGATCCGCATCAAACCAGACCGGCATCGAGCCTCTCGTCGCCTCGAAGTCGAGGGCGATATGCCTGCGTTCGGCCAGGGGTGTGAAGGTTTGGATCAACTCAGACGCATAAGCCCGTAGGTCCCCTTCCCGGACGAAGAGTTGCATTCCTCCGGCTTCGAGGCGGGCCACGTCGAGGATCTGGCTGATGAGCCGGAGGAGCCGCCGGGCGTTGCGCAGGCTGAGTTCTATCTGTTCCGTGTCGCCGGCATCGAGAGTTCCGGCGTCGAGCAGGTCTTCGAGGGGGCCGATGGTGAGGGTGAGGGGCGTCCGAAACTCATGCGTGACGTTGGCAAAGAAACGGGATTTTATGCGATCGAGGCGGGCTAATCGTTCGGCCTGTGCTTCGAGTTGATCCCGCTGCCGCGCCACCTCTGTGGTGCGTTCTCGAACCTGGCGTTCGAGATCGTTCTCGCGGGCCCGGTGCCGCCGTTGCTGCCATCGCGTACTTCCGAAAACGAATCCGAGCGCCAATAGCACATACGCGAGATAGGCCCAGCCCGTGCGGTACCAGGGAGGCAAAACGGTGAACGCAAACTCCTTCGACGTGCTGAGGCGCCCGTACACGTCTCGGGCCTGAACGTGAAACCCATAACGGCCTTCGGAGAGATTGGTGTATTCCTTGATCGTCTCCGTCGTCCATTTCGACCACACCGCGTCGAAGCCGTCGAGCCGGACCCGATATTGCGTGGCTTCAGGGGTATCGAAAGAGGGCAGGGCATACGAAAAACGGATGTTGTGCAGGGCGTAAGGCAGTCGTGGGATGCCGGGATGAGCCGTGTCGAACCCGCCGAAAAGCACCGAATCAACACCGGTAAGCTGCACCCGGCGTACCCGAACGGCTGACGACGCGTCGGCACTGAACGGGCGGCGCGTATCGTACCGAATCAGATCCGCCCCCCGGCCGATCCACACCACGCCATCGGCCTCGGACAGGAAGGCGAACGTCGATTGGGAGATCCGGGCCAGCGGGGTTCGGTCCCAGATCCATTCATATTGCCCATCTTGCTTCTTCAGCATCAGACCGGATTTCCCACTGAGACGCAGCCATACGTTCCCCTCTTGATCCGGAGCATAGCGAAAGAAGTCCTGTACGGGTTCTTCGAGCGCGGCTGAAATCGTCGTATCCGGCGACAGGACCAGCCGCCGCCCCCCGTCTTTTAGCGACTCGGACGTAAAATCAAAGAGCCCCTTGAGCGTTGCCAGGCGCCAGGAACCGGCGATATGCATGAAGACGAGCCGCCCTTCCGGCAGTCCGTCACGCGTATCATAGGAATAGATCGTCGGCGCCTGCCCGGAGCCGTCGGTGAAGTGAAGTTCTCGCAGGCCTTTGACGCTGGTTGCCAGCCACAACGTATTTGCGTCCGTGCGTACGATGGATCGAATCTCATCCTTCACACCCGCGATGCGTCCCTCATCGATCCATCGGCCATCCACTCGTCGGATGACGGCGAGACCTTCCCGGAAGCCGGCATAGATTCGGTCCGGCCGGGCCGGATCGCGGTAGAGTGAATAAGCCTGGTCGAGTTGCGAAATGCGCCGCACATGACCCTCGCGGAGCACGAATACGCCACGGCTCGCCCCCGCGATGAGGTCCTTCCCAATACTGAGCAGGTCCCACACCTGATTGACCAGTTCGGGATTGCGCTGAAACCTCGCATTGGTACCCGGGCGCGTCACGAGTCGCTGCAGCCCCTTGTTTGTAGCCGCATAGAGCGTACCGTTATGGCGGATAATTTTCCAAACCGTTGACCTGATCCCGCCTGACGCATCGAAGAACGTCATCGGCGTGTTGATTTCGAGGTGCGTGACACCGCCATCTTGTGCCAGCCATAGGGCGCCCTCCCGATCCACAAATTGGCCGAGTATGGGGTTGTGGGGAACACCGCTTTCGGACGTGAGGCGCTTTCGTATCCGGCCCGCCCGATCGAGCACAAGGCCCCCTTTTCGGATGGTCCCGAAAGACAACAGACCGCCGGGAAGCACAACGCCGTTATACAAGAACCCGGTCGTGAGCAGGCTGTCTGCCTCCGTGTGGAACGGAACGAATCGCCGACTCCGCCGCCGGAAGAGTCCATCTCCCGCCGTTCCGAGGAGCAGACCACCCTGCGGCTCCGGTAACGCCGAATAAACGGGTTTGTCGGCGAAAACCTCGCCACCGGGGGCAAGCGTCAGGCTGTCGGACGTCAGGTACAGGAGCCCGCGTCCGTCCTCTGATACGAAGAGGGTGTCTCGCACTGCGGAAAAGGGCCGATACCGGGATCCCGTCTTCCACACGCGCATGAACCCGTCTCCGGTCCATCGCATAATTTGATGGGTACTCTGAAAATAGACGCCGTCTTTGAGCACGCGTACACGCCAGACATCCGCGAAATCGCGTGCGTCGGGTGGAACGTGTTCCCGCAGGGAGACAAAATGCGGCGTGCCGGACGAGTCGGGTGCCAGGTAGCCGATGTCGCCCTGCGCCCCTACATAGACCGTACCGTCGGCATCCACGGCCAGCGCGCGCGCGATGCTTTCGTTGGGGAGGGGAATGTGACGCCAGGAAACGCCGTCGTATTGAAGCACCCGGTGGTTGTTACCCACATAGATGACGCCCCGATTATCCTGAACGACGGACCAGGTTTGTGCATGCCCATCGTAATCATCCGGCCCAAAAAATTCATGAAAGAACGTGCCGGATTCGGCGTACCGATCCGATAGCGGGACCGGCGTGGCGGGCAACTCCTGGCGCGCCCACACCACGGTGGCGAAAACGCACGAATAGAAATAAAGTGTAAGCGTCAGCCGGTATTTCATTGCCGACAGAATTGGTATCGGATGGAAATAAAAACCGTTCGGTGCCCGACCCATGATAAGATATGGCGCGTACGATGTCTATAAAGTACTCGTACAAAGGTAATTCGCCCTTTTCGTGGTTGGCTATCGGCTATTGGCTGCCAGCTTCTTTTTTAAAGCCAGTAGCTCGTAGCCAATAACCCATAGCCCTGAAGCAAAAGACCAATTTTCTTTTGCTTCAGTACTTAACGAAGCAAACCAACCAACTCGCGCGGTTCAGGGCCGAAAACCGGGCTGACTTGTCCGGCCGCGAAAAGCACCGCCCGAAACGCTCCGTCAATACATCACGCGATCAAAAGCTGGCCGCCTTGTCGGCCATGATCGGTCCATTGGGAGCCATGAACCCGACAACCTCGGTGCACATTCCAAAGGGCGTATTCGGATTGTTCGGACGGATGTTCGCCACGATCGAAATACACCGAAAAAACACAGAATTGAGGATTTGAAGGGTTTCCTCCTGACCGGGTGCGGAAGCGGACTGATTGATCACCGGCCTACGCGGCGCTCATTTGAGAAAGAGCACCTTCCGGGCGGCGCCGAAGGACTCACCGACGACACGGATGAAATAAGAACCGCTGGGCAGGGACACCGCATCAAAGGAAAGGCGGAGGAGGCGATGCGGAGAAACGGACCCGCAAAACAAGACGGCCACGCGGCGACCCAACATATCGAATACGTCGACGTCGACGTCGACGTGCTCGGGCGCATTCAGGGCAAGCGTAAAAGAGGTAGCCGTATTGATTGGATTGGGATAGGCTTCGGAGATCAAGTAGCCATCGGGAATCGAAAGCGGTGCTTCGACGCCGATACTCTGAAATCGCCGTCCGAAGATCTCGTATGTATGGTCCGCGGTCGCATCGCCATTACCCACCCAAAGGGATAGAAAATCACCGTCAGTTTTGCGGGCCAGTCCGTGGTCGAAACATCATGGAGTTCGGCTCACGCTTGTACGGGGACCGTCTCCATTCGGCCGGCGCCACCCCGTCGGATAATTCGCTCCTTCAAGCCTAAACTTTCAACCCTCAACTTATCACACGTGCCAGGTGAAGAAATAGCCGACCACAAGCGCCGGACCGGCGGGGATGTTGCGCCCGGAGAATGGGATCCGACCACCAACTTCAACGGTCCCTGGCCCCACCCGATGCCCCACACTCGGTAGCACCTGCACCAACCTTCGACGCGCCGACGAGATGGGCAGCCCGAGCAGCCGCGGCGTCTGCCCGAATAGCCCGTCGAGTGACAGCTTCCACGAGATCGAACGCACCTTCCCACCGAATGTCGCAAAGACAAAGACCTCGTTGCCCGGCTTGCGCACGGCGGCTTCGTTCGTTTCGCGCCAGCGGTACCCAACCCAGCCGGAGATATACAGCGGGCGCGGCCAATAGGATTGGCCTAGTTCGAGCATCAATTCCCAGTCGCGTTGCCCTTCGGCCAGCGGAATCACCTCGGAATCACGCGTGTATTTCCCGGTGTCGAACTTTATGCCACCCCGAATGGCAACAGGAATGGGCGAGTGAAGTCCGAAAAACTCCGGCCCGATTCGCAAATGGGCGCGCACATCCCCGAAGCCCCGGGTTTCGCGGTTATTGACCACATCATTGAAACGTAGCCGGTGCCACGGCACCTGCAACCACGCATCGAGGCCGCGAACGATGCCGCCGGCCGCCGTCACAAAAACCGAGGTGGTGATCGAATGTCCCCCCTCGGTGAAGATCCGCCTCACCCGGCTCCGTTCATCGTACCGGTTGCGCGTATCGTGATGATAGACACTGATCTGTACCCAACCCTGCCCCGGCTTCTCGACCCACTGCGCCCATCCTCGCGCCGGCAGCATAGAACACAAGACAAATGCCAGAACAAGACGAGGCTTCACTAATTCCATGGTGACCGATATACATCAGAAGAAAAAAAGCAACCGGCGCATCACGATCCGGTCCATAGTTGGGTGTCGGGCTGGAAGACTGCCCACGCGAACCAGAAAGCGACGTAGGCCTCAGCCACCGGTTCCAGTTGTGTGCCTGCCATCGGTCCGGATACCGCCTGTCCGTCTACGCGCCAATGGCTGCCGGTCTCGGCATCGACGAGGAAATTGCCGTCGGCAGCGAAGGTCAACGTCTGACCCGCATGCGAAGGGCGATAGGCCATGGCGCCGCGCCGCACCGAATCCCAGAAGATGACGAGGTCTTTGCCCTCGAACGTGGACCTGACGGCCCGAACCGGGGCGCCTGTTGCATCGAGGGCGCCGAAGGGAAAGGCGATACCACCGTTTCCACCCCGTGAGGGAATGCCGAGCAGTCGCTCTTTCGGTGGGCGGCGAGCATCAATTTCAATTCGGCTATCGAGGATGGATGCGTTGTCCAAATCCTCGTAATTGCCAAAGGGATAGCCGGAATCGGAATAATTTCGATAGAATCCCGTGTTTGAAGAAACCACCTGCGTATCCGGGTGAAGTGATTTCCATCCGGCCCAAGTCATTTCTAGTACCGGGTACATTGGCAAAGGGGTGCCAAAACGCACGCCACAGCCTGCGCTCTTGTTCATCTGAGGCCACAACGATGCGTTACGGTGGCGTTCGAACATGACGAGGTTATTCAGAAATAGCAAGCCGGAAACCCCGAAAGTTACCCCTCCCACTACGTTTCGGTCAAAGGCCATGCTCGATCCGGTGAGCGGACAATACGTGACTGCCAGCTTCGCACCCTCGACATCCATATTTGCGACTTCGTGATACCACAGGATATTATGCGGGACGGCGAATGGTTTTCCATCCACAAAAAACCCGATGACGCGGCTCTTGTCACTCAGAAAATTATTGACCGAATCCTTTCCAACAAGTTCGGGTTCGGTCAGTGACGGTATTCCTTCCGGCGGTACGCCGCCGTCCATGAACTGCCTGACATCGACGCTGCAGTCATTGCCGTCTACGCGAGGCAGGACAAAGTCATTGTTATTTTCACTGGCCGAGAGGCTGCTTTTACGTCCGCTCTCGCTGTCACACCCAGCCCAAGAAAACAGCCACACGATTCCAATGAAGAGCATTAGATATGGGCGGTGATCGGGATTCATGTTCCGTCTCCGGTCCACACTTTGATATTCGGCTGAAAGGCGGCCCAGGCAAACCAGAATGCGACGTAGGCATCGGCAACGGGTTCGAGTTGTACGCCCTTGAGCGATCCGGCGATGGCCTGACCATCCACACGCCACTGGCTACCCGTCTCGTTATCAAGGATTTTTCCCCCGTCGGAAGAGAATGTCAGTGCCTGGCCGGCATGCTGTGGATAATAGGCCATAGCCCCTTTTCGGACTGAATCCCAGAACACGATGACGTCCTCCCCACTCACATTGGCGCGCACGATACGCACCGGGGCTCCGGTTTCGTCGAGGATGCCAAACGGGAAGACGAGCCCACCTTTGTCCGTCGGAATGCCGAGGGCACGCTCCTTGGGTGGCCGCCGCCGGTCGATGCCGGTGCGACTGTCGAGAAGGGTGGCGTTGTTTATGTCCTCGTAATTTCCGTACGGATAGCCGGAAGGCGTATAGTTGCGATTGAATCCGGTCTCGGAAGAAACGACGCGGGTTTCAGGATGAAGCGATTTCCAACCAGACCAGGTCATTTCGAGGACGGGGTACATGGTTAAAGGCGTACCTGTGCGAGCGCCGCACCCGGCGGACCGGTTCATCTGCGGCCACAAGGACACCTCTGCACTCCGGTCGTACATCGTCTGATTATTTTGAAAAAGCAATCCAGAGACGCCGAAGGTGCGTCCATCGATGACGGCCCGGTCGAAGGCCATGCTTGAACCTGTCAACGGGCAATAGGTGATAGCTAGTTTTTCCCCTTCGACATCCATATTGGAGATCTCGTGCCACCACAGGATGTTGTGCGGCACGGCAAATGCATTTCCGCCTGCGAAGAAGCCGATCACCCGGCTGTCGTCGGTGAGGAAGTCACCAATCTCGTCCTTGCCGACCATTTTTGGATTGAAGAGGGACGGAATTCCGTCGGGGGGCACACCGCCGTCCGTGAAGCGACTGATGTCCACATTGCAATTCGACGCTTCGACTTTCGGTAACGCGCCCGTACCGTTGCCCGAGCCAGTTCCACTCGTGCCAGTACCACTCGTGCCAGTACCGACGAGGCCATTACCCCCTCCCCCGCTGCCACACGCCGCCAGCAAAAGCGCCATCACAAATAGGCCGGCGGATGTGCGCCCGAATCGTACGATTCGAAGCCACACTTTTCTTTTTCTCATCATGGTATTCGTTCGAAGCTGACGCTTCTCGTCGTGGTTATTTGTTTTCAGGCAGCCGTTTTCGACATGCCTTTATCGTAGCGATGGCGCCAGCCAATCTTTTTCTCCCTCAGTTTCGATAGACGCTTGTGTCGGGTTTGAACGCAAACCACGCAAAGGCGAAGTAATCGCCGTGAGCAATCGGAGTGAGCTGTCGACCGGCCATCGGCCCCGAGACGGCCTTTCCCGTGATATCCCAATGACTCCCAGTTTCGGCATCGACAAAACGTTCTTTTTCGTATTGAAAGTGAAGGTGCTTCCCTTTCACCATCGGGTCGAACACGCCCGTCGAGCCCACTTCGTGCGAATTGGCAATACTGGATTTGTCGAGGGCTGACGTCGCCCCTTTCGGAGAGTGGAACACGACAACCTGCCGGCCGCCGACTTCATCCGCGATCACGTGCCGTTTGCGGGTAAGCGAGTATGGATAAGCCCGATTGACCCCGTCGGCACTGACGGTGATAACCTTTTCCATGGGCCGTAGCCGATCGTCGGCCGGGCCTTTGTAAAGAAAGGGGCGTTGGCTGATGTCGTCGTAACCCACATACGGATTGTGGCCGTAATTCCGGCTAAAGCCGGTATCGCGCGAAAGCACCTTGCCATGAGGATGCGCCAAATAAAATTGCTCGAAGGAGATGATCTGCGCCGGAAGCTGAACAAGTTTCTTGCCGGCCAGATCGCCCACGATTCCTTCGCCAGCAAGTTGTTGCCAAAGCGTCTGCGTCTGCCGGTCATACATCACGAGATCGGATTTTCGGAGCATGCCTGAAACGCCGAAATCGTGCACTTCGCCATCAACCCGGCGGTCAAACACGATGGCACTATAACAGAGCGGGCAGAACGAAACGGTCACGGGGATAGAGAAGGATTTTCCGTCATTGACGATTTCGTGCCACGTGAGCACTTGCAGTGGATAAGCTCGTGCCACGCCGTCGATGGCCAAAGAAACCACAGGCTCCTTGTTTTTGAGCCAGGCCCGCGCCGCTTCGATGGATACGAACTTCGGGTTGTCAACGGACGGGATGGCATCACGCGGGATGTTCACCTCGAGTTCGGACGTATCGATGATGTGCTTATCCCAGTTGGTGCGCCAGCCGGGCAATGAGAAACCGCCGCTATGCTGTGCCGCCACAGAAGTGATTAGGCATAGCGTGGCAACGACCCCGGCAAGTGCGCCTGACAGGCGGTGCAGAAGAGGTCTATGTAAGGGCATGAGTACCTTGGGAATTGGGTTTTTCGCAAGGGAAAGGGCCGATAATGTGTTTATCGATGTGCGTTCCCGATCGGGGCTATCGCTATGAACAGCACCGGACTACGTCCTCGTTAGAGTGGTTCGCAACAGGCCCGTTACGGGGTTACCGGAAAGTGCCCTTCACCCATTGGAAACCTAATCCGGCATGCCGAAAACATTCGCACTACGCCCCCGCGAATGCGACGAAATGGGTAGGACAGCGCTGGTGCCGAGTACGAAGTATTAGACGGGGAAGATCTACCCCTTTGAACCTTCCTGCCATCTCCCCTTTCTTTGTAGGAGGGTTTCTTGACGTGAGGCCTTCTCGCTACCCAAACCGTATCGCCGGGCCATCTCCATGCTCTCTGCGCCTCCTTTGAGTCTTTTGCGGGTGAGTCAACCCCATCCCCATGTACTTGGCCATCAGCAATTAAGAGGTGCCGCCGGACCTTTTTTTCCCTCACCATGGCCCGCTCCCATCAAGGGAGAGGGAACGCGAAATCGACCATATCGACATACCAAAGCACTTCGCGGCCCGATCGCCGAAGGCGTGGCTTATACCTCCGGGGGGGGGGGCGTCGCCATCAGCCATTAGCCCTTAGCCAAGTTCCATCAGCCAAGATCAATACTTATACCCGCTCATCTCTTCGGGCGAGAACGCGATGCCGAGCCCACCGGCGATACGGTTGACGAAGTTGAAGTAGCTCGTGATCAGGTTGATGTCGAGGATGTCCTTGTCCGAGAAACCGGCGTTCCGGAGCGCGATGATTTCGGCGTCGGCGATGGTATCAGGCGCACGCGTGAGTTTGGAGGCATATTCCAGCATTTGCCGCTGTTTCGTCGTCATATCCACCGCACGAAAATCCTCCGCCACCCGCACGACACGATCCGAATCTTTCCAGTAATGATTCAGCGCCTCCGCATGATGATTGACGCAATACGCACACCCATTGGCTGCCGAAACGACGGTGGCAATGAGTTCTCGATCTGCCCGGCGCAATTTTGACTTTCCGAACATGATTTTTAAATAAAGGTCCATGTGCGCCCGCATCGTCGGTGGGCTCAGGCTGTGGATCCGCATGATATTGGAAAGCTTTCCACGACTTTCGACAATCTCATCGTAAATCTCTTTCAGTTCGCCGGAGGCATCCGCCTCATCAATCATTTCTATCCAGGCCATGTCCGATTACTTTTTAGTTTTTGGACGAGCAAAACTGATTGTTCGGATCGATCAGTCCGGACAATGCAACAGGCATCGAAGAGGTGGGCAACGGGCGTCAAAAATGAAGTACGCACGTCCGCGCGGACACCGCGCGATTCGTTACTCTAGAAGCAAAGGTACTCACTTCCTTCAAACAATGTCTCCTTAAATGCCCTTTACGAGGTCACAAAAAGCGTACGGCCAGCCGTTCACCCACGAGTCGCCCAATGTTGAGTGCGGCGGTAGCGGCTGGCGAAGCGGCATTACAAACGTTCACCACGCGGTCGGTCTCTTTGATAAGGAAATCGTCCACCATGTCGCCCGAGGGGCGGACGGCCTGTGCTCGCACGCCTGCCGGCGCGGGTTCGAGGTCTTCGAGACGGATCGCCGGAATCAGGTGCCGGAGTGAGCGGAGATATACTTTCTTACTGAGGGATTGCCGCACTTCAAAGACCCCTTTTCGCCAATGCCGGCGGGCCATTCGCAGAAAGCCGGGATAGGTCAGGATTTCGGCCAGTTCGCCCGCGTTAATCCGCCAAAAGTGATAGCCTTCCCGCGCGAAAGCGAGCACCGCGCTCGGCCCACACTCCACGCGCCCGTCCACTGTGCGGGTGAAATGGACGCCAAGGAATGGATACGCCGGGTCAGGTACGGGATAGATCAGGTTACGACAGAGTTTTCGCGCCTCGGACTTGAGTTCGTAATATTCGCCGCGAAACGGTACAATCTGCACTTCGGGGTCCTGCCCGCTCATCTTCGCCACGTGGTCCGAGTATAGCCCGGCACAGTTGACGACGTATCGTGCCGTGATCTCACCGGCAGTGGTAGCCATAATGCATCCGTCCGGGGCAATGTGCATGCCCTCCACGCGTGTGTCCGTCAGAATGGCGTGGCCCCGCTCACCGATGCGTTCGGCGAGGCGCGTACAGACGCCGCGATAATCGGCGATGCCGGCCTCGGGGACGTGCAGCGCCTCCAGCCCTACCACATGCGGTTCAAGCTCGCTCAGGCGTTCCGGCCCGATGCGCTCGCAAGCGATGCCGTTGGCGTGTCCACGTTCTTCGATGTCATGCAGCCGGGCGCGTTCCTCCTCCGTCACGGCCACGATCACCTTGCCGCATACCTCGTGGGCAATGCCTTCTTTCCGACAAAATGCGATGAGCGCTTTCCTTCCCTCCCGGCAATTTTCTGCCTTGAGTGAACCGGGACGATAGTAAATGCCCGAATGAATCACACCGGAATTGCGGCCGGTCTGATGCATGGCCGGCGCCGCTTCTTTCTCCAGATTGACAAGCGAACGGTCGGGATAGTGACGTGTGAGATAATGGGCGGTCGCAAGCCCCACAATACCGCCGCCAATGATGGCAATGTCGTACTTCACGCGGATTCTTGGTGCAGGATCGGGGTCTCAGGGTTTTTGTTTTGAGTTTGAAGAACGCCTTCACGCCTCCGGCAATCCGTTTCGAATCACGTCGTCCATGGCATCGACGAAGCGGCCGATCTCTTCGGGGGTGGTGTACACGCTCGGCGTGATCCGCATGCCCTCGAACTCGGGGTGCTTGATGGGCGTGACGATGATACGGTGCTTTCGCCAGAGATGCGCGCCGAGCTTGCCCGAGTCGATGCCGTCGACCTGTACGGTGGCGATAGCGCACGAGAAAGCGGGTTTGCGGCTGGTATGGAGCCGGACCCGGTCGTGGCGAAGCAGGGGTTCGGCCCACGCATTCGTGAGATACCGCAGTCGCGCTTCTTTCCGGTCGGCACCCAGCCCCTGATGAAACGTCAATGCTTCGGCCACGGCGAGGGTATTGGCGGCCGGATGGGTCCCGATTTCCTCGAACTTCCGGATATCCTCGTCCATCGGTTCGTTCGCCGCCATCATCGGCCATAGGTCCTTAATTTTGTTCTTCCGGACATAAAGCATGCCCGTGCCGATGGGCGCGAAAAGCCATTTGTGAAGGCTGGTGGCGTAATAGTCGCAGTCGAGGTCGTCGTGGGTGAAGGCGAAGTGGGCAAACGAATGCGCGCCGTCCACGATCACAGGGATGCCACGCGCTCGCGCCATGGTCACGACCTTCTTTACCGGCAGGATTTGCCCGGTGATATTGACGATGTGGCACATGAGGATGACGCGTGTGCGGGGCGTGATATTCTTCTCGAAGAGGCGCACGACTTCATCGGGGTCCTCGGCAGGGATGGGCAAGGGAAACTGAACCAGCCGGATGCCCTCGCGCCGCTCCCGCTGTTTGAACGTGGTGATCATCCTGGGGTAATCGTGCGTGGTGGTGAGGACTTCGTCTCCCGGCTTTAGGTCCATACCAAGCTGGCAAATCTGAAGGCCCTCCGACGCGTTGCGGGTCAGAGCGATCTCCTCATTCGAGCACCGGAAAGCCCGGGCGAGCCGATGCCGCACGGCCTCGCGTTGTGGTTCGAGGATGCGCCACATGGTGTACACCGGGGCCTCATTAGAGTAGTCGAGGTGGCGTTTCATGGCCGCCTGAACGATCTGCGGCGCCGGACTCACGCCGCCGTTGTTGAGGTTCACCAGGCTGCGATCGACGGTAAACGCCTGCTGAATCTCCCGCCAGAAATCTTCGTCGCGTGCGATTTCTTCGGGCGTGCCCGGATAGCCGGTGACGATATCGAGGATGCGCGGCAGTGATGACGGCCGAAAGGTGACGGCGGCGGCCGTCGCCATCGCCGGAGGCGCTATCGCCCCGAGGAATTGCCTTCTTGTGTACATTTGAACCTCCGGGTTGATCTCGTTCCGATCATACGGTAATCCTCCCACACGGGGGACCCCACAAGGTACAAGATCTGCTCCGAAATGCAACCGCGTGGGACGTGTTCGTCTTACATGCGATGCCGGCGGTTTAACCCGGCTCGATGCTCGCAACTTCACCCTAATGAACCATCCGCCGGATCGAATCGCCCGGCACGGGGTTTACCGGCTCTCCAGTGGCCCACATCCCCCGAGCTTATGTCCCCGCGATTGCTCCGAATTGTGAACGGAAGCCTTCTCCTCGCCCTCGGCGTGGTCTTTTTCGCGGCCCTTCTCGGAGAGACCCCCTCCCCGCCCACCCGTCTTCAGGGCGTCACCCTCGATGCACGCCGCGACCCCGGAGAAACCACCCTCGCCCGCCTCGACAGCCTCGGCTTCACCCACGTCACGGTCATACCGTATGCTTTTCAACCCGGGCTACACACGCCCGAAGTCCGGTATCACAGCGGCGACGGATGGTATTCGGAGAGCGACCGGGGCATCCGCGAACTCTCCCGGCACCTCCGTGCACGTGGGATGCATCTCATTCTAAAGCCCCAACTCTGGCTCCGCGGCGGCGCATGGACGGCGGACATCGACTTCGATCGCGAGGAAGACTGGCGGGCCTGGGAAGCAGATTATCAGGCTTTCATGATGCATTTTGCCCACCTCGCCGAGGAGGTCCGTGCGCCGCTTCTCGTCATCGGTACCGAATTGGGTACGCCGGTGCGCAAGCGCGAAGCATTCTGGCGAAAGCTCATCACGGACATCCGGGCGGTGTATCACGGCAAGCTCACGTATGCCGCCAACTGGCACGAGGATTTCGAACGCGTACCGTTCTGGGATGCGCTCGATTATGTGGGCGTGCAGGGCTATTTCCCGCTCACCGACGACCCCGACCCCACGCTCGGCGTGCTTCGCGCGGCATGGAAGCCCCACCGCACTGCCCTCGAACGCATCCACGAGCGCACCGGTCTACCGGTGCTCATCACCGAACTCGGCTACCGGAGCGTCCACTATGCCGCTGCCGAGCCGTGGCGCTGGCCAACGCGCGAGGAATACGGCCACCTTCAGCCCGACTTCCAACTTCAGGCGCGCCTGTATCAGGCCTTCTTCGAAACGTTTTGGGCAGAACCGTGGCTGGCCGGCATCATCATCTGGAAGTGGCACCCCGAAAACAATGGCCCGGAACGCCGGCGCGAGCTCAATTTCACGCCGCAGAACAAACCCGCCGAACAGGTTATCCGGCGGTGGTTCGGCGGCGAGGTATGATGGATTGGCTATTGGCTGCTGGCCGTTAGCTGCGGGTTCATCTATCCACCGAAGTTTCTGCGTAAGAGTCCCCTCTTGAGAAGCGTGCCGGGCGTAGCGGGGCGGGCAGTTACCGCACAAGGATGACTGATTTGGTGATAGTAAATCTGGAACCGGTCACACGGTACAGATACGTTCCACTGGCCCATCCTGCGCCGTCGAGGACGAAGGTGTACAGCCGGCTCGGCTCCATCATCCCATCATGCAAAAGTGCCATCCGGCGCCCGAGCATATCATAGACCACAACCCGGACCGGTTGTGGGTCCCGGACGGCCAGCGTGAAGGTCGACCGGGGTCCGAACGGATTCGGATGGGCAGTCGACAAGACGAAGGGCTCCGTCACCTCCACCCGGATCTCAACCTCGGGACTGATGACCGACGTGCCGTCGAAATCCAGCTGCCGGAGGCGAAAGCGGTGTAATCCCGGCGCCAACGACTCGGCCCGATATTCATAATCATGACGCCTTCGCGCCGTACCGGCTCCATTTACGAACCCGAGGTCCTCCCAGGTCTGTTCGGTCTCGGGCCTCGATTCATCGACCGCCTTGTGCTGCACCTCAAACCCGGCATTATTGGTTTCCGATGCCGTTGCCCACGTCAACAATATGGTGTCCCCATCGCGAATGGCATCCACTGAGACGAGTTCAACGGGCAGCGCGCCCCCTAAAGTGACCGTGAGCGAATCTACGGCAGACGCACCACTACCCGAGACATCGGTCGCCGTAACCGAGACGACGGCCGATCCCGATGTACCGGGTGTGATCCGAAGTGTATTACCCGAAACGATCGACGCACCGGCAATCGCGGCGTCCGTCGTCGAAGCCCCGTACGTCAACGGGTCTCCCTCAAAATCGTCGAAGACGGTATTCAAATCTATATCCAACGGCGGATCGCCGAGCGCAAAACTCTTGTCCCCGATGGGTGCCTTGACGTAAGGCGCCTGGTTGGAGACGGACAGGACGGTCAAGACAATATCGTTCGCTTGATAAATCACGTCGACGTCGAACTGAGGCGGATCCACGACGGTGAGTCCGGTACCCGTGCAGCCACTTGCACACGTCACGATGGTGAAATTGTCACCCACCGACGGCACATATCCGGGTGTTACCAGGACGTTAATGGTACCGGAATTGAAGGCGGCCGGTGCGCCGCTGATCGCTACCTGATCATGTCCCGTTCCCGGAATCATGCTGTTGTCGAGTTCGATTTCAAATGCGCCACCCGTGTGATCATAGGGGCCAGTCAGGTGCAGGATACCGGGGGAGGCACCTGGCGCAATGGTGCCATTGTTGTCGAGGACTCCGGCCGAAAAGTCGAGCGTCCCCGAGCCACTCAGTCGCCCTCCCGCGTCGACGGTAAGCGACGTGCCAGAGAGGGTCAGAATATCGACTCCCAGTGCCAGATCACCACCATTCGTAATTCTTGCGGTGTTGCCGGAGAAGGTAACATCATTGCCGAGCGTCGTCGTTGAGCCTGCGAGTATTTTAATATTGTCTATCGGCCAATCGCCACTGACGGACAGCGTCTGCGCCGTGCCCCCAAACTCAAAGGTAGACGCCGCGTTCTGCCCGCTGAGCGTTCCGTCGATCGTCACATCGCTCATGGCCGTCAAAATCGCATTGCTGGAGACCGATAAAGTTGCGCCCAGAGCAACCGTAACTGCACCCACTATCGGACCGCCGGGCATGGTCGTCACACCGTCGGCCACCACCAATGGTGGATTGAACGTCCCCGTATTGCTCGTTCCGTCGGACTGAATGGTCACGGATCCCTGCGTGACAACGGTCCCGGGGCTCGATATCGTCCCGTTGTTGTTGAACGTGCGGGCCGAAGCTGTGCCGTCGAGCGTGAGCGTAAAGCCCGAAAGCGACAACGTGCCGCCATTGTTGGTCGTCAGCGTGTTGACCAACAGCGTAAGGTCGTTGGCGAGCGAAGTCGTCGAGCCCGAGAAGATCACAAAATCGTTGACCGTCCACACGCCCGTGCCCGAAAGCGTCTGAACCGTCCCCTTAACGTCGAGGTCGTCGATGGAGATCATGCCGGTGTTCGTCAGCGTGCCGCCTTCAAACTGGAGGGTAGACGCCGCGTTCTGCCCGCTGAGCGTACCATTGACCGTCACATC
>Ga0114931_10000099_pt1 | contig 91395 bp, 94 predicted proteins | sample 2SBtaG_FD_89579 | JGI IMG/M metagenome (GOLD analysis project Ga0114931, IMG submission 89579) | Deep subsurface microbial communities from Kolumbo volcano to uncover new lineages of life (NeLLi) - 2SBTROV14_V59a metaG | ecosystem: Environmental > Aquatic > Marine > Volcanic | place: Kolumbo...
CCATGGGCGTCTTCCAGGACCGAACCTCCATGGATCGCATCCTGTTCGCCGTCTTCACTCACGAAAACTCAACCCAGGGAGTACCTACCCTCTTCTCCCTGACACAAACCTTTTGACGTTACCATTCACGCGGGCGGATCGGCCGCCTCGGGAAGGTTAACCCGCCGCGCGAACCAGCCCGTGGCGATCAGCTCGTGGATGGCGCCGATATCCGGAGCGAGCGGCCTGTCCTGGTCGAGGAATGCCGCGCGGTCGCGGATCGCGGCCAGGACCTCGGCCAGGCGCGGGGCCGTCTCCAGAGGGCGGCGTAGGTCGAGTCCCTGGGCCGCCGCGAGCAGTTCGATGGCCACGATGTGGCCGCAGTTCCACGCCATTTCGGCGAGCCGCCGCGCCGCGCCGGCGGCCATGGAGACGTGGTCCTCCTGGTTGGCCGAGGTCGGCAGGCTGTCGACGCTGGCCGGGTGCGCCAGGGCCTTGTTCTCGCTAGCCAGGGCGGCGGCGGTCACCTGGGCGATCATGAAGCCGGAATTGAGCCCGGGCTCGGCGACCAGGAACGGGGGCAGGGCGCTCAAATGCGCGTCGGTCAGAAGCGCGATGCGGCGCTCCGCCAGCGCCCCCACCTCCGCGATGGCGATGGCCAGGGTATCGGCGGCGATGGCCACGGGCTCGGCGTGGAAATTGCCGCCCGAGAGGATCTCGCCGCTTTCCACGAAGACCAGGGGATTGTCGGAGACCGCGTTGGCCTCGCGCGCCAGGGTGGCCGCGGCGGCGTTCATGGCATCCAGCGCGGCGCCCATCACCTGGGGCTGGCAGCGCAGGGAATAGGGGTCTTGCACCCGGTCGCACGAGAGGTGCGAGGCACGAATTTGGCTGCCCGCCAGAAGCTCGCGCAGGACCCGCGCCACGGCCACCTGCCCAGGCTGGCCGCGCACCGCGTGGATGCGCGGGTCGAACGGAGTGTCGCTGCCCAGGGCCGCGTCCACGCTCATGGCGCCGGCGGCCACGGCGGCGGCGAACGCGTCCAGTCCGGCGAACAGGCCATCCAGCGCCAGCGCCGTCGAAACCTGCGTGCCGTTTAGCAGGGCCAAGCCCTCCTTCGCGCCGAGCTCCAGGGGTGCGAGGCCGAGCCGGCCCAGGGCCTCGGCGCCGGCGAGGCGCTCGCCGGCCATCTCCACCTCGCCCTCGCCGATCAGCACCGCCGAGAGGTGGGCGAGCGGCGCCAGGTCGCCGGACGCGCCGACCGAGCCCTTGGCGGGCATGAGCGGCAGCGCATCGGCGTTCAAGAGCGCCAACAGGGTGTCGATGGTGGCGCGGCGCACGCCGGAATAGCCGCGCGCCAAGGCGTTGATCTTGAGCAGGAGCACCAGGCGCGTCACGGGCGCGGGCAGGGGCGCGCCCACGCCCACGCAGTGGGAGAGCACCAGGCGCCGCTGCAATTCGACCAGGCGGTCATCGGCGATCGCGGTGCTCGCCAGGCTGCCGAAGCCGGTATTGACCCCATAGACCCGCCGCCCGTCGCGCAGGACTCGGGCCACCACCTCGGCGGCGTCGTCGATGCGCGCCCCGCAAGCCGGGTTCAGGACAACCGGGCGCGGCGCCCGCCACAAGGCGCGCAGATCGGGTAGGCGGATTTTCCCCGGGTCGAGGGTGAAGGGCGTTGGCTGCGTCATGAGCCCATGGAGCGATGGAACGCGAGCCCGCTCTTTAGCATCGAACCCGCCGGGCCGAAAGACCCCCGGGGCCACGTGGCGCGGGTGCGCGCTTTTCGCCCGCGATTGATACGGATCAATGCGGCTCGCCGCGCGGCGGGGCATAATTACAGAGTGGGAGTGTAGGCGATGGGACGGGAGGGCTAAATCATGACAATGCCCGGTATGCAATCAACCGATATGCAATCAACCGATATGCAATCAACCGGTACGCAATCAACCGGTACGCAATCAATGGGCCGCCGCGCCGCGCCGGAGGCATTCACGTCTTCGCAACAGGATCCGCGGACTTTTCTGGCGCCGCTCGATATCCTGGAAGGCGATCACGCGCGGCAACATGCCGTGTGCGAGTTGCTGGACCAGCTTGTGCGCAACCCGCGCCACGCCGCCGCGCGCCGGGAGCTGGAAGTGGTGCGCGATTATCTGGTTTGCGAGATGCCGTTGCACGTGGCCGACGAGGAGGAGGACCTGTTTCCGCTGCTGCGCCGGCGTTGCCCGAAAACCGACGACGTGGGCGAGATCTTCGATCTGCTCCAGCGCGAGCACGACATCGACTGGACCCTGCATCGGGCGCTGGTCCAGAATCTGGACGCGCTGATCGCGGGCGCCGCGTTGGCCGACCCGACCCAGTTCATTGCCAACGCGACCGCCTTCGCCGAAACCCAGCGCCGCCATCTGGCCTGGGAGAACGCCGTCATTCTGCCCCGGGCGCGGCGTCATCTGAGCGCGGAGGATCAGGCGGAACTTGGCGCGCGCATGGCGGCGCGGCGCGGGCTGGCTATGCCGGAGGAACCGGCCTGATGGTCTATTAATTGACCGGCGCGCGGTCCTGGCGCGGGGTGCAGTTGAAGCACTCGCGGTAGCATTTGGAAAAGTGCGAGGCCGAGACGAACCCGCACGCCAGGGCGATATCGAGCACCGACATATCGGTTTGCATGAGCAGCGACCGGGCGCGCTCGAGGCGCAAATCCAGGTAGTAGCGGGTTGGCGTCCGGTTCAGGTGCTTGCGGAACAGGCGCTCCAGCTGGCGCGGCGAGAGCGAGACCCGCGCCGCCAGCGCCGCGCGCGGCAAGGGCTCTTCCAGGTTCCGCTCCATGGTGTCGACCACCGCCAGCAGCTTAGGGTGGCTGGTGCCGAGGCGGCTGCGCAAGGCCATGCGCTGATGGTCCCGGCTATCGCGGATGCGCTCGTGGATGAACTGCTCGGCCACGGCGGTCGCCAACTCGCGCCCATGGTCGATGGCGATCAGCGCGAGCATCAGATCGAGCGCCGCCGTGCCGCCGGAGCAGGTGAGCCGCCCGCGGTCGATCTCGTAAACCTCGGGAGTGATCTCCAGGCGCGGAAACGCCTCGCGCAGGGCGGCCAGGTTCTCCCAATGAATGGTACATCGATAGCCGTCGAGCAGGCCGGCGCGGGCCAGAATATAGGTACCGGTCGAGATCGCGCCGATCCGGCAACCGCGGCGGTCGAGCCGCCGTAGCCACGCGAGGGTGGCCTTCTCGGCGTAAAGGTGCGGTTGGAGCGCCGCGACCACGATCAGGGTGGGCGCGCGCTCCACGTCCGCCATGCCGCCGTGGACCATGACCTCGATTCCGTTGGAGGCCATGACCGGCCGGCCGTCGCGCGACAGCAGGCGCCATGCATAGAGAGGGCGCCCGGTCAGGCGGTTGGCGGAACGCATGGGATCGACCGCGGCGCTGAATCCGAGCATGGAGAACCCGGGTAAGAGTAGAAAGCTGAACACCTGCTCCATGACGCATCTTGCCTCGCTTGCCGACCGTGGCCGTGGCCCGGCCGGGACTCCGCTCAAGGACTCGATCCACAAACATGACTTCGTGACCGATTTTCACGCTGCGTCAAGTCCTTGTGAGTGGTGAGCGCGATCACATTCCGGTCGTGCCGCTCGGGGCCATGTTCAAGGCAGAGTGGCGGCCGCTCCGCCCTAGGCGGGCGCGGGCCGCCGGCCAAAAGCGAAAGGAGACGACCATGTCACACACTATCATGCGCCAGCACGATCGAATCGCCGTCGCAATGCGCGTTTTCGGGGCGGTTGGCCTCGCGTTTGCCCTGCTCTTGAACGCCAGCTTCGCCGCCCGCGCCGGCCCGCTCTGCCTGAACCACGGCGACCTGACCGAGCGCCTGCGCGACCAGTACGCGGAACGGCGCGTCGCCATCGCCACGACCGCCACCGGCAGCCTGGTCGAGGTGTTCTCGAGCCCGGACGGGGCGACCTGGACCATGGTGGTAACCCTGGTCGACGGCCGCAGTTGCGTGCTGATCGCCGGTGAAAATTGGATGGAAACACAACAGGTTGCCGCTGACGGACCTGGAGTTTGAGCGAGCATTCCCTGGAGCTTGAACAGTATGAGTCGGGTGTGCGATACCGGCGCGCCCACCGACCTGAAACACTCCCGGTGCCGCGGTCGCGCCGCCAAGAGCACCCGCGACCAGCCGAGGGACATGGGGAGTCATGGGACGGGAGCGACGGCGTAGAACGGCACGCCGGCGCGCGGGCGCCGGCATCGCGCAGCTACCCTGGCGCCAGGTGACCAACCCATACCCGCCACTGGAGATCCTCAAGCCCGAACAGCTCGAAGATATCCACGATGCCTCCATGCGCATCCTGGAGGAGATGGGCATCGAATTCCTGAGCGATGCCGCGCTCGCGCTTCTGGCGCGCAACGGCGCCCAGGTGGATCGCGCTTCGGGCATGGTGCGCTTCGACCGGGGGCTGATCGCCGAGATGGTGGCCAAGGCGCCGCCATCGGTCACCCTGACCCCGCGCAACCCGGATCGGCGCGTTATCCTGGGCGGCGACCGCATCAACTTCACCCTGGTCGCCGGGCCGCCCAACGTGCATGACGAAACGCGCGGGCGCCGCGCCGGCAACTATCGCGACTATTGCGACCTGGTGCGTCTGGCGCAGAGCCTGAATATCGTGCACATGCTGGGCAATCAGGTGGTGGCGCCGATCGATCTGCCGGCGGAGACCCGCCATCTGGATTGCTACCTGGCCAACATCACCTACAGCGACCGGGTCTACAACTGCTCCGCCATCGGCGCGGCGCGGGCGCTCGACGGTATCGACATGGCGGCCATCGCGCGCGGCCAGACCCGCGAGGACCTGGCGCGCGATCCGGCCGTGCTCACGGTGATCAGCGTCAACTCGCCGCGCCGGTACGATGGCGCCATGGCCGCGGGTTTGATGACCATGGCCGAATGGGGCCAGGTGAACGTTGTGACCCCGTTTACCCTGATGGGCGCCATGACCCCGGTTACCCTGGCCGCGGCACTGGCGCAGCAAAACGCCGAGGCGCTGGCGGGCATCGCGCTCGCGCAGATGGTTCGGCCCGGCGCGCCGGTGGTCTACGGGGCGTTCACCTCGAACGTGGACATGCGCTCTGGCGCGCCGGCCTTCGGCACCCCCGAGAACGCCAAGGCGACCATCGCCGCCGGCCAACTCGCGCGCCGCTACAACCTGCCGTACCGTTCCAGCAATTCCAACGCCAGCAACGCGGTGGACGCGCAGGCCGCCTACGAGTCGCAAATGTCCCTGTGGTCCGCGACCATGAGCCACTCCAACCTGATCTATCACGGCGCCGGATGGATGGAGGGGGGCTTGACCGTCTCGTTCGAGAAGGTCGTGCTCGACGCCGAGATGTGCCAGATGATGGCCGAGACCCTGGTGCCGATCCCGGTGGACGACGACACCCTGGGCCTGGATGCGATCCGCGAGGTCGGCCCTGGCGGGCATTTCTTCGGTGCGGCGCACACGCTTTCACGTTACGAAACAGCATTCTATATTCCAATGCTCTCCGATTGGCGCAACTTCGAGACGTGGGCCGAAGCCGGCGCCGAGACCGCGACCCAACGCGCGGCCCATGTTTGGCAAGCGTTGTTGCGCACCTACGAGCCGCCGCCGCTGGACGCCTCCATAGCGGAGGAGCTGGCCGCCTTCGTGCGCCGCCGCAAGGATCAGATCGCCCGCGACGCGGCATGATACACTGGCCGGATCATTGGCCATGGAAGGGCGGATATCTTGATCGCCGTTATCTTCGAGGTTGTGCTCGATGCCGGACGTGGGGCGCGCTATTTCGATCTGGCCGCCGCCCTGCGCGATGATTTGCAAGGCATCGACGGGTTTTTGAGCGTCGAACGTTTCCAGAGCATGAGCATGGAGAACAAGTACGTTTCGCTCTCGTTCTGGCGCGACCGCGCGGCGCTCGATGCCTGGTACGTCCATGCCAAACACCGCGCCGCGCAAGACGAGGGTCGCGCCGGTATTTTCGCGGACTACCGGATTCGGGTGGCGGAGGTCTTTCGCGACTACGACATGGCCCACGGGCGCCCGGCGATATGACGCGAACGCAATCCGCTCATGACGTCAACGGGCAAGACGTTTCCCGAAGCGATGGTATAGCGTGAGGTTCTGGTTTCCTTCTGTGTGACAAGAGGGGAGTGGGACTCATGCCGGAGAAGAATGTTAGCGAGCTTCTGAACATCGTGCGGGCCGGGGCGGGGGTGACCCTGCGGGTGGAGGAGTTGACGGTCGACGATGTGCTGCCCATCGCGCGCGCCGCGGGCGAATCGAAAGTGCCGGTGCGCCTTCAGGGCGCGTTGAAATGGCGCACCCACGATCTCGTGCAAATCGCCGAACTGGGCAAGGGCTCGGTCGTTTTCGAATAGCATGGAGGTGGTGACCCTGGATCTCGCCACCGTTTCGGTGGCGCTGGAGGAGACCGGGCTCATCGTCTTGGGTGCCTTTTATCCCGTTCCAGAGGACCGGGTGCCACCGCTTGCCCAAGGGGCGCCGGCGGGCACGCTGGTGGTCATCGGTAACGCCGGGCCGGCCATGTGGCGCGTGTTCTCGGCGTCTCCCGAGGCGCGCGACGGCGCGCCGGACCCCCTCGACCGATGGAGCGCGCGGGTGATCGGCGCCCTCGCGGTCCGCTGGCGCGGGGTCACGCTGTTTCCCTTTGGCGGGCCGCCGTACCGGCCTTTCGTCGCGTGGGCCAAACGCGCCGGGCCGGTCGCGGAATCGCCGTTGGGCATGCTGATTCATCCGGACTACGGGGTATGGCACGCCTACCGGGGCGCGATCGCTCTCGCAGGGCGCCTAGCCTTGCCCGCGCCGGACCGGCGGCCGCGCCCCTGCGATCGGTGCGCTGAACGGCCGTGTCTGGCGGCCTGCCCGGTGGGTGCGTTCACGGGCGCGGCCTACGATGTCGGTGCTTGCGTCCGCCATATCTCGGCCTCCGCGGGCGCCGAGTGCGTGGAGCGGGGATGCCGTGCCCGGTTGGCGTGCCCGGTGGGACCGGCGTATCGTAGCACGCCCGCGCAAGCGGGATTTCATATGCGCGCGTTTCTGCGCGCGCGGCGAGAGGAGGCCGGGGAGACGTGAGCAAGACCGTGATCCTGATCGACCACGAAGTAGGCAAGCGCGACGATCGGGCTTCGGCGCGCCTGGCGGAATGGGGTTACCGCACCCACTGGTCACGCCCCGCCGGGGGCGATACCCTGCCGGACCCGGCGGGCGAGGCGGTGGCGGCGATCGTCTATGGCGGCGCCGAGAGCGCGAACGACGATCGGGAAAAGCCCTATCTACGCGCGGAAATGGACTGGATCGAGGGTTGGCTGGCCACGGGCAAGCCCTTCCTGGGCCTGTGCCTGGGCGGGCAGCTTTTGGCCCGGGTGCTGGGCGCGCGCATCGAGGCGCACCCCAAGGGCGCCTTTGAGATCGGCTACGTGCCCATACGACCGGTGGCGGCCACGGACGGATTTCTGGACGGCCTGAGCCATGTTTATCATTGGCATAAGGAGGGTTTCCAGGTGCCCGGCGGCGCGGACCTGCTGGCGACGGGGGCGGTTTTTCCAAACCAGGCGTTCCGCCATGGCCGAGCCGCCTACGGCCTGCAATTCCACCCGGAAGTGACGGTCGCGGTCATGTCCCGCTGGATGGAGAGCGCGGCCCACATGCTGGAGAATCCCAACGCCCACCCGCGCGAGCGGCAACTGGCGGATGCCCGCGTCCACGATCCGGCCATGGCCGCGTGGCTCGACCGCTTCCTGCGTGATTGGCTGGATAGCTAGGAGTTTCAGCTCCGAGCGCGCCTCGCGCGCAACAAGAAGAGCCCGCCTACCTGGCGGGACCCTTCCCCTATCGGGCCGGTGGCCTACTGGCGCCGACCCGAACTCGTGTGGATCAGATCGCGAGGCCCGCGGCCGCCAACCGTACGCCCGCCAAGGCGCCGGCGGCGATAAGCGTGAACAGCCCTGCCAGAGTGTAACGCGGCGGTGGCCTCATGATCCCTATCTCCCGTGAAAGCGCCCCCAGGCGCTGTGTTCACTTAGGAATGTAGTGGGGACAGCGGCCGGTGGGTGTGATCCCCATCACGGAATCGTGAGGGAATGGTGTGACGCCCGTCACACCGGCCGCGCTTTTGGGGAGATCGGCGCGCGAAAACCTAAGTTTCCAGGCCCGGCACGGTTGGCGTTCGACCGGCCTTGCGCACCACGAGCCACAAGGCGTGGATCATGCCGGGCACGAAAAAGAAGATAGTCAACAAGATGATGAGCCAAAAATGCAAGCCCAGCCCGACGGTCAGTAACGCGGCGACCGGCGGCAAAAAAATCGCGAGGATGATGCGTAAAACGTTCATATGGCCTGCCCTCCCAGGCGTTGGCGGATTGCTCCAGGTTGTTCGGCTTCATCGTGCGTGGACACGGCGTCGATTCGCGCATTATACCGAACCATTGAGTGGTGTTGAATGATGGAAGGGGCCGGGGATGCATAAGGATTGGAAGGTAATCGCCGACGAACTGAGCAAGCTGATGGCGGACGTGCGCAAGGGCACGCCCGACGTGGGCAAGGCGTTCGGCGGGCTGGCCGCGGCCGCGACCGAGGCGCGCGCGCTGGACCCCAAGACCAAGGAGTTGATTGCCGTGGCGATCAGCATCACGGCGCGGTGCGACGGTTGCATCGCGTTTCACGTTCGCGGCGCGGCGCGCCACGGCGCCAGCCGCGAGGAACTGCTCGATACGATCGGCATGGCGATCTACATGGGCGGCGGGCCATCCATGATATATGGCGCCCAAGCACTTGAGGCTTTCGAGCAATTCACCTCTTGAAATCCTAGGGGAGGGACCGGAGCACAAGCTGAATTTCAAGCTTGACCGGAGCGCTTCCAATGAATATATCGTTTATCGTCGAAAGACGATTGAAAGGATGTTTCATGGTCGTGGAGCTAACATCAAGAGGGCGGGGTAAATCCTCCAGTGGGTCGTCCGGGGTGCCCAAAAACGGTTTTCAAGCGCCCGACCACGCCTCCGTGGCGGCTCTGGCCAAGGCGCTGGGCCATCCAGCGCGGCTCGGGGTCGTTGCCATGCTGCACGCGCGCCAGACCTGCATCGGCTGCGATATCGTGGAGGAGATCGGCCTTGCGCAGTCCACCACGTCGGAGCACCTGCGCATCCTCAAGGCCGCCGGCGTCATCACGGGCGAGATCGAGGGCCCGCGGGTCTGCTATTCGCTGAACCGGTCGGCGTTGGCGCCGCTCCGGCGGTTTCTCGACCAGGTTGCATCCGAATCCGAATAAGCGGGGCCACGAAAATGTCGATCTTCGAGCGATATCTGACTTTGTGGGTGGCGTTGTGCATCGTCGCCGGGGTGGCGTTGGGGCATTTCCTGCCGGGGGTGTTTCAATTTGCCGGTGGACTCGAGGTGGCCCAAGTCAACCTGCCGGTGGCGGTTCTGATCTGGCTCATGATTATTCCCATGCTGATCAAGATCGATTTCGGCGCCCTGCACCGGGTGCGGGAGCATTGGCGCGGAATCGGGGTGACCTTGTTCATCAATTGGGCGGTCAAGCCGTTTTCCATGGCGGCGCTGGCCTGGCTCTTTATCGGGCATCTGTTCGCCGGCGATCTGCCGCCGGATCAGATAAACTCCTATATCGCCGGCTTGATCCTGCTGGCCGCCGCGCCATGCACGGCCATGGTGTTCGTGTGGAGCAACCTGTCGGGCGGGGAGCCCCATTTTACCCTCAGCCAAGTGGCGCTCAACGATACCATCATGGTGTTCGCGTTCGCGCCCGTCGTCGGGCTTTTGCTGGGCCTGTCCGCCATCACCGTGCCGTGGGAAACGCTGTTCCTCTCGGTGGTTCTGTATATCGTCGTGCCGGTGATCGTGGCGCAAGCCCTGCGCCGGTGGTTGCTGGCGCGCGGCGGCATGGCGGCCCTGAAGGCGGCGCTCGCGCGGCTCGGGCCGGCGTCCCTGGTGGCGCTGCTCGCGACGCTGGTGTTGTTGTTCGGCTTTCAGGGCGAGCAGATCCTGACCCAACCCACGATCATCGCGTTGATCGCGGTTCCGATCCTCATTCAGGTCTATTTCAACGCGGGCCTGGCGTATCTCTTGAGCCGGGCCTTCGGCGTTGCCCATTGCGTGGCCGGGCCGTCGGCCCTGATCGGCGCGAGCAACTTCTTCGAGCTTGCCGTGGCGACAGCGATCGTGCTCTTCGGGTTCGAATCCGGGGCGGCGCTCGCCACCGTGGTCGGCGTTCTGGTCGAGGTCCCGGTGATGCTCTCGGTCGTTCGTATCGTCAATGCAAGTCGCGGTTGGTACGAGCGCGGCGCGGCGGTTCGGGCGCGCACCGGGGCGACCGTGGCCAGGACGCCCGTATCGGTGAGCCGCTAGAGAATCTGCCCCAGGAACTCCCGAGTGCGCGGGTCCGTGGCCTCTGCGAAGAAGGTCTTGGGCGGGCCGTGCTCCACGATCACGCCCCGGTCGGTGAAATAGATATGATCGGCGATCTCGCGCGCGAAGCCCATCTCGTGGGTGACCAGGATGCAGGTCATGCCCTCTTCGGCCAATTCGCGGATCGTGATCAGCACCTCCTTGACCGTCTCCGGGTCGAGGGCGGCGGTCACCTCGTCGAACAGCATCACGTCCGGGTTCATGGCCAGGGACCGGGCGATGGCCACGCGCTGCTGCTGCCCGCCGGATAGCTCGCCCGGGTAGGTGTTCTCCTTGCCTTGCAGGCGCACCTTCTCGATCAGCCGGTAGGCACGCCGCTCGACCTCCGCCTTGTCCTGCTTGAGCACGTGGATCGGCGCCATCATCACGTTTTGCAACGCGGTCTTGTGGGGGAACAGATTGTACTGCTGGAACACCATGCCGACCTTTTTGCGCAGTTCCAGCTTGTCCAGCTTCGGGTCGTGTACCTCCTGGCCCTCGACCGTGATCGAGCCCCGGTTGATGGGAACCAGGGCGTTGATGCAACGCAGCAGGGTGGACTTGCCCGAGCCGGACGGCCCGATCACGCAAATCACCTCGCCCTTGCGCACGTCGATCGAAACACCTTTCAGCACTTCCAAATCGCCGAAGGCCTTGTAAACGTCGCGGATGCGGACGATGGGTTGATCCGGGGTCCAGGCCATGTTTCGTCGCCGCTCCTTGGTATCAGTTCTTGACCGCGTACTTGCGCTCCAGAGAGATCGTCCAGCGTGCGATCGGATAGCAGTACGCGAAAAATACAACCAGGATGAAGGAATAGAAGGGCGCCAGAAACTCCGGCGGATCGCCGAGTGCGTTGAGCGCCTCGCGCGTCGACTTGACCATTTCCCGCACCTCCAGGATCGAGCAGAGCGGGGTTGCCATGGTCAGGATCGCGTACCAGTTCATCCACGGCGGGATCATGCGCTTGACGCACTGTGGCAGGATGATCATCCACAGGGTCTGCCGGCGGCTGAAGGCTAGGCTCTCCGAGGATTCCCACTGGCCCGGCGGAATCGATTGCACGGCGCCGCGCACGATCTCGGCGATGTTCGCCATGATCGGCAGGGAGAACGCCAAGGTGGCCTTGGTCCAGCCGGGAATCGAGATAATCCGTCCGCCGATGACGATCTCGAACGGCAGCAGCAGCATGAACGAGAACAGGAGCACCAGCCACGGCGTGTTGCGAAAGAACTGTGTGAGAGTCCAGGCCACGGCGCGCAACGGACGAATCCGCGAGACCTGCATAAGGCCCAGGAGCACGCCGAGCGCCGTGCCAATCGCCATGGCCAGGAAGCTGATGACCAGGTTGAGCCGGAAGCCATCCATGATGAACGGCAGCCAAAGAGTGAACGCCTCCCAGAGCCCCATTCGGCCGGTCCCGGTCTGCGCGTAGGCGACGCCCACGCTGCCGGCGAAAATGGCGAACGCCAGGCCGACCATCCACGCGGGCACGGCGAGGCGCGGGATGCCGGCGATGGTCGGCCAGGGGAACGGCGCCGTCGCGGCGCGGCGCGGCGGCAGCAGAACCGGCAGATCCGTGGTCGCGGCGCTACCGTCCAGTCCGGGGCCCAATCCGGAGCCCAACCCGGGCACGGGGGCCGCGCGCCATGGGGCGATCCCGCGCATCAACCGTATCCCGGCACGCGCATGCGCATTTCCCAGCGATGCATGCCGTACACCAGGATCGCGACCAGGCCCACGTAGTAGATGAAGAGAACGATCATCATCTCTTCGACGTTCACGTTATCGGACCACACCTGATTCAGGGTGTAGAGCATCTCCGGCACCGCGATGGCGTAGGCCTGGGTCGTTGTCTTGAGCAGGTTGACCAGGTTGTTGTTGAGCGCCGGCAAGCTGATCCGGAAGGCCAGGGGCAGGACGATGTGAATGTAGGATTGCAGGCGTGTATAACCCAGCGATTCGGCCGCCTCGCGGGTCGCGGTCGGCACCGCCTCTATGCCGGCGCGAAAAATCTCTACGTTGAACGCCCCGGCGAAAAAGCTAAGCGAGATGACCGCCCAGCCGAAATTGCTGATCATGGGCTCGTAATAGCCGCCCATATCCGTCTGGGGCGTGAGGTTGCCGAGAACGAAAAAGAAAAACAGAAGCTGCACGTAGGGCGGCGTGTTGCGGAAAAACTGGATGTAGCCGGCCATGAACGCGCGCACGGCGCGCACCGGCGAGCCCTGCGCCCAGGCGCCCACCACGCCGACGATCAGGCTGAAGATCAGGCTGCTAACGATCAGTTCGAGCGAAACGCGAATCGCCTCGACGAAGCGGTCCCACTCGTATTGCTCGTAAAAGATAACGAAGTTCCAGCCGGTATTCTCGTACAGCGCCCGAAAATAATCGCTGATCAAGTCGAGCACGCCGTATCCTCCATCGCAGCCGGCAAAATGGCACGGCCGGATCGCTCCGGCCGTGCCAGGCTTGCGCGCGGGCCTACTTCAGATGGCCGTGCTCGTAGGAGAACTTTTCGTGCATATGCCTGAGGTAGGCGGTCGGCTGGATGCCCCACTTCTTTTCCAGATCCATCAACCGTCCACTGGCGTGCCACCAATAGGTCATGCCGGACATGAACCGGCCCCAGATGCCGTTCAACTCATCCTTCGGAACGGCCAGGCCCCAAGGGTTGTCGTCCTCGGAAGCAAGCGGCATCTCGAAGCCATCCCATTGGCCGGACGACAGGTCCGACATGATCGACGAATCGTCGTAGACCCAGGCGATACACTTACCGCTGCGCAGGGCCTGCTTGGCCTCGGCGTTGCCGACAAAGGCGATGACCTTGGCGCCGTAGCGCTTGGACACGATTTTGTTGTAGAACGCGCCCTGCTTGCCGCACACCGGCTTGCCCTTCAGATCGCTCCACTTCTTGACCGCGCCCTTGCGCGCCAGCACGTTGGTGCCCGAGGTGTAGTAGTTGGGATCGACGATGCCGACCACCTTACGCCGATCCGAGCGGTCCGACATGGTGGCGATCATCAGGTCGATCTTGCCTTGCTGCAAAAACTGCATGCGGTTGGACGATTGCACCGGCACCAGCTCCAGCTCGACGCCAAGGGTACTGGCCACGTCCTTGGCCATATCCACTTCCATGCCGACCAGCGCCCCCGACGGATCGCGAAAGCCCCACGGCTTGTAGTCGGCCTTGACGCCGACCACTACCTTGCCGCGCTCCAGCACCTGCTGGAACCGGGCATTGCCTTTCGCGGCGGCGTGGGCGGAGCCCGCGACGCCAATGGCCAGGGTCGCCGCCGCCGCGACGGCGCCGAACGATGTCAGAATCCTCATTTCCGCCTCCCTTGGATTCATTGAACCGGCCCGGGTCTTCCACGCTGCTCTTGCTAGACGCCCGAGCCTATGCGGACGATACACAAACGCCTGCGAAGTGCAAGAATCGCCGCCGCCGCCGCCCTGGACCCACACTCCGCCCGTGGCTACCCTGTCCCGGAACACAACCAGTCAACGGAGACGCCTCATGACAGCGGAATCCCGAACTGCCGTGCTGACCGGCGGCTGTCAGTGCGGCGCGGTGCGCTACGCGCTTTATAAGCGGCCCGTGGGCACCCACGTCTGCCACTGCCGCATGTGTCAGAAAGCGGTTGGCGGCCCGTTCGCCGCGCTCGCGCCTGTGCGGCGGGCGGATTTCGCGTGGACCCGCGGCGCGCCGGGCAACTTCGTCAGCTCAACCGTTGCCGCGCGTCAGTTCTGCGCCAATTGCGGCACGCCGTTGACGTTCTATTACACCAATGGCGAGCGCATTAGCGTGACCGTCGGCAGCCTGGACCAGGTAGACCAGGTGCCGGCGATTCGCCAGTACGGCATGGAAAGCCGAGTCTCCTGGCTCGACCACGTGGTCGGCCTGCAGGCGAGCACCACGGAGGAGGACATGACGGCGTCGCGCAAGGCGCGAATCGTTGATTTCCAGCACCCGGATCACGACACACCGCCCGATTGGGCGCCGCCGGGCAGTCCGAGCGGGGGGTGATGCGGCGCGCGGGCTTTTGGTTGCGCGCCACCGCCATGGTGCTGGTTGGCGCCACCGTGGTGTGGGGCGCCTATCTTTGGGCCGAGCGCTTTTTCCTGGAGCAGACCCGCGAGGGCGCGCGCGCCACCCTCGCGCTCTACGCGCAAAACCTGGATGGGGCCCTGCGCAAGTACGAGGCGGTTCCCGAGCTTCTGGCGGGGCGGGGCGACGTGATCCAGATGTTTCGCAATTCGCGGGACCCGGCGGTGGCCGCGCGCGCCAACGCGCTGACCTCGCGGGTCAACCGCACGATCGGCGCGGAAGACACCTATTTCATGGACGCGGACGGCCTGACCTTCGCCGCCAGCAATTGGGCGGGCGAACGCTCTTTCGTGGGCAAGAACTATAGCTTTCGGCCGTATTTCAAGCAGGCCATGGAGGGGCGCCTCGGGCGCTACTTCGCGCTCGGCACCGTCTCCTTGAAGCGCGGCTTTTATTTCGCCTATCCGGTGCGCGCGGGCGCGGAAATTCTGGGCGCGGTCGTGGTCAAGATCGCGGTCGATCGCATCGAGGCGGCGTGGGCCTCGGGGCAGGACGACGTGATCGTGAGCGACGCCAACGGGGTCGTGTTTATCTCCAACCGGCCGGAGTGGCGGTTTCGCACCCTGGCGCCCCTGAGCGAGGCCGCGGTGCGGGAGATCGTGGACAACCGCCAATACGTGCTCGACGACCTGAAGCCGCTCGGCCTGCGCGCGGAGACGGTCCCCGGCGCCCGCTTTCGGCTGGTGCGCATCGACGCCGCGCCACCGAGTGGCGGCCGCCCCTTGCCCGTCGAGTACCTGGTCGAATCGCGCGCCATCCCCACGGCCGGGTGGACCGTGCATATTCTGGCGGATACCCGCTTGGCGCGCACCCAGATCCGCGCCGCCGTGGCGCTCGCCGTCTTGGCGTGCCTAATCGCCCTGTTGCTGGCCACGGTGGTGGCGCAGCGCCGCCGCCGCCTGGTCGAGCGGTTCGATCTGCAAAAGGCCGCGGCGGAACGCCTGGAGCACCGCGTGCGGGACCGCACGACCGATCTGCGCGCCACCAACGTGCGCCTGGAGCGGGAAATCGCCGAACGGGAGACCACCGAGGCGGTTTTGCGCCGCACCCAGGACGAGCTGGTTCAGGCGGGCAAGATGGCGGCCCTCGGGCGCATGTCCGCGGCGCTGAGCCACGAGTTCAACCAACCCCTGGCGGCGATCCGCTCCTACGCCGAGAACGCGGCCAAGCTGATCGGACGTGGCCGCCACCGGGAGGCGCGGGAAAACTGCGGCCGCATCCGCGATCTGACCGGCCGCATGGCGGAGATCAGCAAGCACTTGAGCGCATTCGCCCGCAAGCCGCGCGGGCAGGTCGGGCCGGTCGATCTCGCGCTCGTGATCGAGGAGACCCTTCTGGTCCTCAAGGGGCGCCTTGAGGCCGCCGGCGCGCGGGTCGAGGTGCGTGTGCCGAAGGGCTTGCCGCCGGTGTTGGCTGGGCGGGTGCGGCTGAATCAGGTGCTAACCAACCTGATCTCTAACGCCCTGGACGCCATGACGGACGCGCCGTCGCCGGCGATCGGGATTTCGGCCGAGACGTGCGCGCGCGGCGTGCGCCTGTCCATCCACGATCATGGGTCCGGAATCGCCGAGGATATCCTGCCGCGCCTGTTCGATCCGTTCGTGACCACGAAGCGAGTGGGCGAGGGGCTCGGCCTGGGCCTTTCCATCTCCTACAATATTGTTCAGGACTTCAACGGCGCCCTGAGCGCGCACAATCACGCCGATGGCGGGGCCGTGTTCGTGATCGAGTTGCCGGTCGTTTCCGGCGCCGACGCCGAGGGCGCGGCCGCGCGTAGCGAAACCGCCGATGCCGACGCCGCGGAGTAGGAGGCCCCATGCCCGGCGATAACGGCGCCACCGTCTTTTTCGTGGACGACGACCCGGATATCCGCGCCGCGGTGCGGCAGGGGCTGGAGCTGGCGGATTTTCGCGTTGTGTGTTTCGACTCCGCCGAGGCGGCATTGCCGCGCCTGTCCCGTGGGGTCAACGGCATCGTGGTGACCGATATCCGCATGCCCGGGGCCGATGGGACCGAGCTTATGCGGCGTGTCCTGGAAATCGACCCCGCAATTCCCGTTGTGCTGGTGACCGGCCATGGGGACGTGGCCATGGCGGTCGACGCCATGCGCGCGGGGGCCTACGATTTTATCGAAAAGCCGTTCGACACCAGCTATCTTGCCGACGTGGTGGGGCGCGCCATCGAGAAGCGGCGCCTGGTTCTCGAAAACCGGGCGCTGCGCAAGCACCTGGACGCGGGCACGGGCTTGGAGGCCGTGCTCGTGGGCCGGTCGGCGGTCATGGCGCGATTGCGCGAGCAGGTCATGGCCATCGCGGCCGCGGGCGCCGACACCTTGGTGATTGGCGAAACCGGCGCGGGCAAGGAGGTGATCGCCCGGGCGCTGCACGATTTCAGCGAGCGCAAGGATGGTCCGTTCGTGGCCATCAATTGCGGCGCGCTGCCGGCGGAGATTTTCGAGAGCGAGCTTTTCGGCCACGAGAGCGGGGCCTTTACCGGGGCCGCGCGCCAACGCATCGGCAAGCTCGAACACGCGAACGGCGGCACGGTATTCCTGGACGAGATCGAGAGCATGTCGATCGACCTCCAGGTCAAGCTGCTGCGCGCGATCGATGAGCGCGGCATCGTGCGCCTCGGCGCCAATACGCCGATACGACTCAACATACGATTCGTTACCGCGACAAAGCTGGATCTGGAGGCGGCGTGCCGCGCGGGGCGGTTTCGCGAAGACCTTTTCTATCGGTTGAACGTGATCTCGATCCGCGTGCCCCCCTTGCGCGAGCGCAAGGAAGACATCCCCATGCTGTTCCATCACCTCGCCCGCGAGGCGCGCGCGCGATACCGGCGCGCCATTCCGCGCATCGACGATGGCATGCTGGCCATGCTCATGGGCCACGCGTGGCCGGGCAATGTGCGCGAATTGCGCAACGCGGCCGATCGCTTCGTCCTTCAGCTTGGCGAAACCTTCGAGGCGGCCGGCCCGGCGCCGCCGGATGGAGACGCCGCCGCGCCCCAGACCGCGCCCCTGGCCGCGCGCGTCGATGCGTTCGAGAAGGCATTGCTGGCACGCGCGTTGGCGCGCAACGGCGGCAGCGTGAAAGCGGCCTGCGAGAGCCTGGGGCTTTCGCGCCGAACGTTCTACGATAAGCTACAAAAACACGGACTGAGGCGGGGGGACTTCGATCCGCCCTTATAGAGCGGGCCGTTCAGGCGTGGGTGCCCCCGAGTCGATGCCGTGGTGCGCGCAATAGGATCGAAAGCGCGCCGCCTCCCGTTCGGGCACGAGGCCGAAGTCGGACAGGCGATACGCGTGTACCCCGTATTTCGCCTTACGATTTTCCGTCAGATACCGGGCCATGCGCGCCCGTGCCTCGTCACCGAGCGGTCGATCCATGCGGCGGTAGATGCGGGCCACCGTTGCCAGCGGATCCCGGCTCAGCTCATCGTATCGAACATCGACGAATTGCGCGCGCGCCGCGCCGGCGGCGGCGCGAAACCGCATGGCTCGCCCCACGCCCTCCGCCCATCGATGGGCGACCTCGCGGCCAATGCCCAGGGGATCGACCGTTTCGCCGAAAATCGCCTGCAAGGCGGCGATCAGGCTCGCCACCGATGGCAGAACCCGCAGCGGATCGCGGTGCGTTTGCACGATCAGGGCATCGGGATATTCCGCGAGCAGGGCGTCCAGGTTGAACAAGTGAGCCGGCGCCTTGAGCACCCACCGCGCCGTGGGTCGCGCGAATTGCAGATGTTGCAGAAAATGGCGGTGGAACCGGTAGCATGGCGCGTGGTCGTAGGTGTCGAGCCATGCTTGGTAGGTGGGCACGTGGTAGGTCGTATGAAACTGGGCGCTGGCGAAGGTATGGGCGGTGATCGCGATGCACTCTTGTGGCGCGCGCGCATCGACGACGTGGATTTTCTTGAAACCGGGCGCGATGCGCTGAAACCATCGGAGTTGCCGCTCCGCCTTGGCCAGCCAGGGATTGCCGCCATAGCGCGCGGGCACGATGGGCGGCGGCGGGTGCATGGTCTCCCAGGTCTCGGGCGCCCGGTTCGCCGGGTCTTGCGCCAGCAGGCCGTGAAGCAGGGTGGTGCCGCTGCGTGGCAGCCCCACGATGAAGATCGGCCGGCGAATCTCCACGTTGGCGATATCGGGGTGGCGCTTGCGATACGCGCGCAGGCGCAGCCGATTGACCAAGAGCTGCAAGGTTCCCGAATAGGTCGCGACGCGCCCGAAGTAGTTGAGGGCGGCTTCCTCCCGGCACGCGCGCAGCAGCCGTCTCAGGGGGTCGCGAAAGGAGTTATCCCCGAAATCGTCCAGGTTGGTGCGCGCGCGCGCCTCGGCGAGCATCGCTTCGTCGTCCGGCAGGGGACGCGCCAAGCCGGCGCGCGCCAGAACGTCGCCCGCGACATTGAACGCGCCGATAAAGAGAGACCTGGTGTGGGCGTGGTGATACATGGGCCTCGCCTATCTGATCGATGACCGACGCGGCTTGCCCCATCCCCCATATCGCCTCTTGGGCAAGGTCTTGTGTGATCCCATGGTCCCGCGCAGTTCGGTTATGAAAAATGGGCCGCGGGCGCCGATGTCGTCAACGCGTCCCGGCTTCACGCTTTCGTCAAACTTGCGTGAAGTCTTGCCCAGGCGCGGCGCGACGGCCCCGGGCGGCGTGTGCGGATTGCCGCCGGTCACACGGTGGATTCGTGTGGAAATCCGCACGGGTGTAAGGTGTGCCGAGTCCCGCGCGGCATCGCGACTTGGCATGGCTAGAACCAGGGAATCCGGGCGTTTCGGCGCGGCGCGGTGGCGCGCCGGCGTGCATGACGCGCGATCCGTCGGTGGCCGGCACGGGGCTTGCTAGGTCACCCGTGTGCAAGGGGTTGGGCCAGCGTTTGCGCGCGGCCGGTTCGCTTGCCGTTTGCGCGCGGCCATGCCGGGCGTATGCTCTATTTTGGAGGAACCGCCGCCCTTTTTGTCGGCCGAACCAAGAATAAGCTGCTCCAAGGGCGGCCACACGGGAGGATGATACATGCGGTACATGTTGACCGCCCTGTCGACGGCGTTGGTGCTCGCGCTCGCCGTGCCGAGCGCGAATGCCAAGGAAATCGTCATCAAGTTCAGCCATGTCACGGCCGCGAAGGGCCACCCCAAGGGCGAGGCCGCGGCCTTGTTCGCCAAGCGCGTGAATGAGCGCATGGCCGGCAGGGTCAAGATCGAGGTCTATCCAAACTCGCAACTCTACAACGATAACAAGGTGCTCGAGGCGATGCTTCTGGGCGATGTCCAGATGGCGGCGCCTTCGCTCTCCAAGTTCGAGAAGTACACCAAGAAGTTCCGGGTGTTCGATCTGCCGTTCCTGTTCAACGATATCAACGCGGTGGATCGTTTCCAGGCCAGTCCCGCGGGGCAGAAGCTTCTGCACGCCATGGACAAGAAGGGCCTCCAGGGCCTCGGCTACTGGCACAACGGCATGAAGCAGCTCTCGGCCAACAAGCCGCTGCTGGTACCGGCGGATGCCAAGGGCCTCAAGTTCCGTATCCAGAACTCGGACGTGCTCGAGGCGCAGTTCAAGGCGCTTGGCGCGAACCCCCAGAAGATGTCGTTCAAGGAGGTCTACGGCGCGTTGCAGACCGGCGTCATCGACGGGCAGGAGAACACGTGGTCGAACATCTACACCAAGAAGTTCTTCGAGGTGCAAGATGGCGTGACCGAGTCCAACCACGGCGTGATCGACTATCTGGTCGTGACCAGCGTGGCGTTCTGGAAGTCGTTGCCGGACGATATCCGCGCCGAGCTGGAGCAGATCCTGGCCGAGGTGTCCGCCGAGCGAAACGGCCTCTCCACCAAGATCAACCTGGCGAACCGGCGGAAGATCATCGACGCCGGTAGCATGGTGCGCCAGTTGACCCCCGCTCAGCGCTCGCTGTGGGTCAAGGCGATGAAGCCGGTATGGGGCCAGTTCGAAAAGGATATCGGACAAGACGTTATCGACGCGGCCTTGGCGTCCAACTAAGGTAACCGACGCGGGCACGACGTCGGCCGGCGGGGCTGGTTCTCTCGCCCCGCCGGCCACGACGCGGCCGGCGCTCGGCACCACGGCCGCGCTTTGGGGGCGCGCACGACATGCTGGCTCGGTTCGTCAATCAGTTCGAGGAAGGCATGATCGCCTTCCTTCTCTCGGCGATGACCCTGGTCACATTCTCTCAAGTCATTGCCCGGTACCTTTTCAATACAGGCGCGGTATGGGCGCTCGAGCTGACGGTCTATTTGTTCGCGTGGCTCGTGCTCTTCGGCATGTCTTACGGGGTCAAGGTCGGCATCCATCTGGGCGTCGACGCCTTCGTGCGCCTGTTCCCGCCGGGTGTGCAGCGGGTGCTGACAATCCTGGCCGCGCTGAGTTGCATCGCCTACGCGGCGATTCTCTTGATTGGGGCGTGGGATTATTTCTCGAAGATTTACAGCTTCGGCATCGCGACCGAGGATTTGTACGTGCCCCGTGTGATCGTCGAGGCGCTCAACCCGGGCGTGGCATACGAGGAGGTGCCGATCCCGCGCTGGGTTCCATATTCGATCCTGCCCATCGGCTTGGCCCTGCTTCTGCTCCGTTTCTTGCAGGCGACATGGGAAGTGATTACCGGCCGGCGCGAGCATATCGCCGCCAGCCACGAAGCCGAGGACCTGGTGCGCGAGGCCCAAGAGGGCTTGGACACGGGCGCGGACGAGACGAGGGGCGCGGATGCGCCCGGCGATCACGGCCCGGCGCGGAGCTGACGGGTCATGGTTGCCAGTATCCTGTTCTTGATGGTGCTCGGCCTGCTGCTGATCGGCACGCCGATCGGCGTGTCGCTTGGCCTGTCCAGCGTGCTTGCGATTTTGCTGTTCTCCGAGGATTCGCTGACCTCCATCGCGCTCAAGCTGTTCGGCGCCATGGAGCACTACACCCTGCTGGCGATCCCGTTCTTCGTGCTGTCGTCCGCGTTCCTTTCCACCGGTGGCGTGGCGCGGCGCATCATCCGCTTCGCCATCGCGTGCGTCGGGCACATTCGCGGCGGGCTGGCGATCGCGGGGGTATTCGCCTGCATGTTGTTCGCCGCGCTCTCGGGCTCGTCGCCGGCGACCGTGGTGGCCATCGGTTCGATCGCCATCGCCGGCATGCGTCAGATCGGCTACGGGCGGGATTTCGCGGCCGGGGTGATCTGCAACGCGGGCACCCTCGGTATTCTTATTCCGCCGTCCATCGTGATGGTGGTCTACGCGGCGGCGACCGACGTTTCCGTGGGGCGCATGTTCGTGGCCGGCATCCTGCCCGGGCTGCTCGCCGGCGTCATGCTGATGGTCGGTATTTACGTGGCCGCGCGCATCAAGGGCCTACCGGCGCAGCCGTGGCGGGGCTTCGGCGAGGCGGCCGCGGCCGCCGGCGATGCCTTCTGGGGGCTGATGCTGGTGGTCATCATTCTGGGCGGCATCTACGGCGGGATTTTCACGCCCACCGAGGCGGCCGCCGTGGCCGCGGTCTACGCCTGCTTCATCGCCCTGTTCATCTATCGCGACATGGGGCCGCTCAAGGATGTGCCGTGGCGGCGCGAGGGCGAGTCCGTGCCCGCGGCGGCGGTGCGCAACGTGGGCGTGATCGCGCTCTACTTCATCCCCGCGCTGGTGCATCGCGATACCCGCAAGACCCTGCTGGAAGCCGGGCGGGTGACCTTGATGCTGATGTTCATCATCGCCAACGCGCTTCTGTTCGCGCATGTGCTGACCACGGAGCGCATCCCGCAGATCATCACCGAGACGATCGTCGACTTCGGCTTCTCGCCGTGGGCGTTCCTGATTGTGCTCAACCTGCTGCTGCTGGCCGGCGGTCAGTTCATGGAGCCGTCGGGCCTGTTGGTGATCGTCGCGCCGGTCATGTTCCCGATCGCCGTGAAGTTGGGCATCGACCCGATTCACCTGGGCATCATCATGGTGGTCAACATGGAGATCGGCATGATCACGCCGCCGGTCGGGCTCAACCTCTTCGTGACCTCGGGCATCACCGGCATGTCCGTGATGCAGGTGGTGCGCGCGGCCCTGCCGTGGTTGGCGATTCTGATGGTGTTCCTCGTCATCGTGACCTACGTGCCGTGGGTTTCCACCTTCTTGCCGAACCTCATGTTCGGCCCAGAGATCGTGCAGTAAGTCGCGGAAATAGCTACTAATTGGCGCAAGCCACGTGGCCTCGCGCCGATTGTCCGCAATGCCACGGAACCTTCACGGCTTGTAAAGCGCACTCCAGGCATAGTACGACTGTCTTCAACAAGAACGAGGGGGCTCGTTCCATGGGGCAGTTTCTCCGTTATGCCATGCCCGCGGTGTTATTGGGCGCGGTGTTAGCGACCGGCGCGCAAGCCGCCGAGACGCTTTCGCTCAAGCCGGCCGCGCTACCGGGCCAGGCGGCGCAGTCGCAAACCGCCAACGTGCCGATGGGCACCATCCGTCTGCGGATCATTCCGCGCATCGGCGGCGCCGCGCTCACGCAACCCATCCGCTGGCAGGTCATGACCTTCGGGCGCGATGGCAATGGCCAGCGCCAGCAGGTCGCCGAAATGACCGAGGCCACGCCAGAGCTGGTTTTGCCGGCGGGCTGGTACGTGGTGCGCGCGCGCCTGGCCGATCAGTTGATCCGCCATCCGGTGGAGGTCACCGCCGGAAAGACCTTCAAGTACACCCTGGTCAAGCGCTAGCTGGGGTCAAACCCCGGCGGGGCGCCGCCTATCCCTCGATCATCGGCAGGTCGAGGCCGAATTCGCGCGCGCACGCGATGGCGCTTTCGTAGCCCGCGTCGGCGTGGCGCATGACCCCCGTGGCCGGGTCGTTGGTGAGCACGCGCTCGATGCGGCGCGCGGCCTCCGCCGTGCCGTCGCAGACAATCACCATGCCCGCGTGCTGGGAGAACCCCATACCGACTCCGCCGCCATGGTGTATCGACACCCAGGTGGCGCCGCTCGCGCAATTGAGCAGGGCGTTGAGCATGGGCCAGTCCGAAACCGCGTCGGAGCCGTCCTTCATGGCTTCGGTTTCCCGGTTGGGGCTGGCGACCGAGCCTGAATCCAGATGATCGCGGCCGATCACGATGGGTGCCGTCAGCGCGCCGGAGGCCACCATCTCGTTGAACGCCAGGCCCAGGCGCGCCCGCGCGCCCAGCCCGACCCAGCAGATCCGCGCCGGCAGGCCCTGGAAGTGGATGCGCCGCGCCGCCATGTCGATCCAGGTGTGCAGGTGCGGATCGTCGGGGATCAGCTCCTTGACCTTGGCGTCGGTCTTGTGGATGTCCGCCGGCTCGCCGGACAGCGCGGCCCAGCGGAACGGCCCGATGCCCCGGCAAAAGAGCGGCCGGATATAGGCCGGCACGAAGCCGGGAAAATCGAACGCGTTGGCGACGCCCACCTCGCGCGCCTCCTGGCGGATGTTGTTGCCGTAATCGAAGGTCGGCACGCCCATGGCGTGATAGGCGAGCATGGCCCGCACATGGACCGCCATGGAGGCGCGCGCCGCCGCCGCCACCGCCGCCGGGTCGCTGTCCTGCTCCCGCTCCCAGCGGTCCAGGCTCCACCCCGCGGGCAGGTAGCCGCGCAGGGGATCATGGGCGCTCGTTTGGTCGGTCACCATGTCCGGGCGCACGCCGCGCTCCACGAGCAGAGGCAGAATCTCGGCGGCGTTGCCGAGCAGACCGATGGAAACCGCCTCGCCCTTGGCGGACGCCGCCTCGATCATGGCCAGCGCCTCGTCCAGGGACTCGGTCTTGCGATCCAGATAGCCGGTTTCCAGGCGCTTCTCGATCCGGCTGGGACGGCACTCGACCGCCAGCATGGAGGCCCCGGCCATGGTCGCGGCCAGGGGTTGCGCGCCGCCCATGCCGCCCAGGCCCCCGGTCAGAATCCACTTGCCCGAAAGATCGCCGCCATAGTGCTGGCGCCCCGCCTCGACGAAGGTCTCGTAGGTGCCCTGCACGATGCCCTGGCTGCCGATATAGATCCACGAACCGGCGGTCATCTGCCCGTACATCATCAGGCCGGCGCGATCGAGCTTGTTGAAGTGCTCCCACGTGGCCCAGTGAGGCACCAGGTTGGAGTTCGCGATCAATACCCGGGGCGCGTCGGCGTGGGTCTTGAAGACCCCGACCGGCTTGCCCGATTGGATCAGCAGGGTCTCGTCGGCCTCCAGCGCCTTCAGGCAGGCAACGATGGTATCGAACGAGCGCCAGTCCCGGGCCGCCCGCCCGATCCCGCCGTAGACCACGAGTTCCTCGGGCTTTTCCGCGACCTCGGGATCCAGGTTGTTCATCAACATGCGAAGCGGCGCCTCGCTCAGCCATGATTTGGCGTTGAGCGCGGTGCCGCGCGGCGCGCGAATCGTGCGCGTGTTGTCGATGCGCGGGTCGGCCATAGGGGGTGCTCCGGTCATGTTCGTGCGTGGGGCCATGGGCGGCGCCCGCGCGGCGGGTTCCGCCAATCTGTATAGCCCCACGCCCCGGTTGGCGCCAGGCTCCGCCCCCGGGAACAGGCGGACGGCCGTGTTGCTTACGCTTACACCCGCGATTGCGCGGCCGGCGGAAGCCGGCCGCCGATGCGTTCCACGGGAAAGGTCACCGTGACCTTGGTGCCGACGCCGACCTCGCTTTCCATTTCGAGCGTGCCGCCATGGCCCTCGACCAGCGCCGCGACGAGTGGCAGGCCAAGCCCCGTGCCGTCGTACTTGCGGCCGAGGGTACTGTCCACCTGAACAAACGGCGATAGGACATTATCGATATCGTCGGTCGAGATGCCGATCCCGGTATCGACCACCGTGAGGGTGATGCCACGGGTGAAATCAGCGTGCGTGATCAGCGTCACCACGCCGCCGGACGGAGTGAATTTGACCGCGTTGGATAAGAGGTTGAGCAGGATCTGCTTGAGCTGGCGTTCGTCCGCGTAGAACGTGGGAAGGTCCGACAGGATCCGCGATTCGACCTCCACCCCGGCGGACGCGGCACGCTTCTCGATCAAGGTCAGGCAGCCGCGAATGACCCGATCCAGGTTCACGAATTCCTCATGCAGTTCGAGCTTGCCCGCCTCGATCTTCGACAAGTCGAGAATGTCGTTGATCAATTGCAGCAGGTGCTGACCCGACTCGTTGATGTCCTTCGCGTATTCAACGTATTTGGGATTGCCGGCGGTCCCCAATACCTCGCCCGTGATGATCTCCGAGAAACCGATGATCGCATTCAGGGGCGTGCGCAGTTCGTGGCTCATGTTGGCCAGGAACTCGGACTTGGCCCGGTTGGAAATATCCGCCTCTTCCTTGGCCAAACGCACGTCGTGCTCGCGGCGCGCGATCTCGACCACCTTTTGCTTGAGGGCATCGCGCGCGTGGCGCAGTTGGTCCTCGCGCTGGCCGATCGTCTCGATGAACCGCTTGAGGGCCACGGCCATGCGCCCGATCTCGTCCCGACCGCCGGAGGGGATTTCGCCGGTTCCGCCGGAGGCGTGGAGCGCCATGCTCTTTTGCAGGGCCGACAGCCGCCCGCCGATGTTGCGCCCCATATAGACGGCAAGCGCGATCGCCCCGGTCACGCAGGAAATCGCGAAGATCACGAGAATGATGCCGTACATCAGCAAGTTGGCGCGGGAGGCCTGGGTGGCGGCATCGATTTCCGCCTGGGTGGTGTCGATCAGGGCATTGGCCGCTATAACCAGCGCCTTGGCGTTCTGGTCATAGGCATTGACCATGCGCTCCGCCCTCCCCGCCGCGTTGAGCTCCCGTTCGCGAAGCTCGAAGAGATTCGGCTGACCAAATCCCAACCGCCCGAGTTTTTCGTAGGAGTCCCCGACCGCCGTGGCGGCGGGATCGGGCAGGGCACGAATACTCTCCAAAGCCCGGCGGCTCAGTATTTGAAACTCCATCTTATATTTCTTCAGCCCGTGGGGATTCGGCGCGTTGGCCGCGGCGAGCAGAAGATTAGCGGTGGCGGCCACACGGTCGCGCACGGTATCGAGCGCGGCCGATGTCGCCATGCCCCGTTCGCGCAACCTGCCTACCGTCGTCTCAAGTATCCGCCGCGCCGCGCCCAGGAAGCGCACCCAGCGTCGCCTCTCATTCTGGGCCTCGATTCGTACCTGCACCATTCTGTTTAGGGTACGGAAGCTTTCCAGCAGCAGGCCCTTCTTGCGTTCGATATCGGCGAGCGCGGCGACGCCGCTCGTACGCAGGCGCACCACCAACTCTCCCAGCCAATTCATCTGGTCGGAAATGCGGTTCGCGGCTGTGTCGCGCTGGGTTGGAACCTTGGCGGAGAGAAGGTTTGTCGCGGTCGCGGCAAGGGCCTCGGTCTGCCGGGCAATCTGGTGAGCGGTGGTCACGATGGGAAAACGGGACTGGGTAACGTGGTAGAGCGCGGCCCGGCTTTGAACGAACGTGAAGATACCCAGCGCGCTGGCCACGACCGTGAACAGCGCCGCGCCGCCGAAGCTGACGATGAGGCGGTTTTTTACGGAGAATGACGCGCCGAACATTTTTGCCAATGGAGATGCGTTTTTCTCGCCGCTCAATACCCCATCCTTGCCGGTCCGCCGTGGCCGGACCCAAACGTGTGAGGTAGTATTCGCGTATCGTTTGGTCAAATATCGCGAGAGCAAGTTAATAAATAAATAATAATTTATTATCATAATTAACAAGCTTTGATGAATGCTTTATGCATTTAGGAAAATTAAACGTGGATGGTGCAGATTCAAGCGCCAGTGAGGCCAGGGAAGCGCCAAACGCGCTCTACGCGCGGGCCTCCCTCGCCGCGCCGCGCCACCGCCAGGTTTCGAGGCCGAGGTAGCCATGATGAAGTTCAAGCTGTCGTTCATGATCGCCGCCGGTATGTTCGCCGTCGTCGCCGCGCTGCCGGCGGTGGCGTCGAATTCGCCCCTTCATTCGAATACGACCCTTTATGACGTAACGGAGCGGGGCTATCTGCGCTGTGGGGTCAACGTTGGCATCATGGGGTTCTCCGCCATCGATCAGACGGGGGAGTGGGCCGGCCTCGACGTCGATTTTTGCCGAGCTTTCGCGGCCGCCGTGTTGGGCGACAAGAACGCGGTCGAGTTCGTTCCCTTGAGCGCGGAGGCTCGCTTTCCCGCCCTCCAGGCCGGAGAGATCGATGTCCTGACCCGGAATACGACTCGAACCTTCAAGCGCGAAACCGGCCTGGGTCTGGATTTCGCCGCGGTCACCTACTACGACGGGCAGGGCTTTCTGGCCCCCAAGTCCCTGGGCATAACAAGTTTGCGGGACCTGAAGCCGGGCATGAGGATCTGCTTCCATACCCATACGACGACGGAAATCAATCTCGCCAACTACGCCAAGACGCATAATCTGGATTACAAGCCGGTGCCCTTCGATTCCATTGAGGAGGCGAAGACCGGGCTGTTTCTCGGGCGCTGCGATCTGTTCACCACCGACCGCGGGGCGCTCGCCTCGATCCGGGCCACCGAGGCGCCCAATCCCGAGGACTACGTGATTCTTCCCGATATCATTTCGAAGGAACCCTTGGGGGCATTTGTCCGGGAAGGCGATACCCAGTGGCGGAATATCGTCCGGTGGGTCATCCTGGCCACCATCCAGGCGGAGGAGGAGGGGTTTACCGCCGCCAACGTGGAATCCATGAAGGCGTCGCCGGACCCGGCGGTGAAGACCATGCTGGGCGCGCTTCCCGGACTCGGCGAAAGCCTCGGCCTGGACGATCAGTGGATGTATCGGGTGATCCGCCAGGTGGGCAATTACGGCGAGATCTTCGCCCGCAACCTGGGCCCGGATACGCCCGTGTCCCTGGATCGGGGGCTCAACGCCCTGTGGCCGGACGGTGGGCTCATGTACGCCCCGCCCATGGGGTGACGGGCGCCGCCTGGGCCTGACGAAAACGCGAATCCTCGGACGATTCCCGCGCGAACCGCCATTGCTCCACCGGGCGGCCTGACCTAACGTCGGGCCATGAACACCCTGTTCTTGCTTGCCGCCGGTTTGAGTGACCCGGCCGCCTGCGCCCTCGGCGAGGCTTGCGCCGAGGCCACCCACTGGGGCGCCTGGGGATTGATCGGCATGGGGGTCGCATTCTTCGTGGTGGGCGTGCTGCCCGCACGCCACGGGCTGGCGAAGGGATCGGGGGCGACGCGCGGCGGCGGCCTGCAACTCTTGCGCATGTTGCATGTACGTATCGAGAAGGAGCTGACTGGCTGGCGTCGCCTGCAATGGCCGGCGCTGGGTGTTCTGTTCGTTGCCCTGGGAGTGGCTACTCTGGCCGGGTGGCGCTGATTTTTGCCTCTAAACAACATTGAAAACGCCCACGAAGGTATGAATATTTATAAATTTATAGGCGGCGCGACTCCGCTTCTGGTGTCCGTCCCCCATGCCGGAACGGCGATGCCGCGCGAGATCGCGCCGCGCCTGTCGGCGGCCGCGTCGGCCCTGCCCGACACGGACTGGCACGTGGATCGCCTGTACGATTTCCTACCCGCGCTCGGCGCATCGGTTCTGATCGCCACGCAGTCGCGCTATGTGGTTGATCTCAACCGCCCGCCCGACGACCGTCCGCTCTATCCCGGCGCCAGCAACACGGGTCTATGCCCGACAACGACCTTCGGCGAGGAACCGGTTTACCTGGATGGCGCCGCCCCCGACGAGGCCGAAATCGCCGCCCGGCGCGCGCGGTATTGGCGGCCGTACCACGAACGCCTGGCGGCGGAGCTGGCGGTGATTCGAGAGCGTCACGGCATGGCCCTTCTGTGGGACGCCCATTCCATCCGTAGCCGGGTGCCCCGCTTCTTCCAGGGGCAACTGCCGGACCTCAATCTGGGCACCGGCGGCGGGACGAGCGCCGATGCGGGCCTGCTCGCCCGCTTGGAACAGGTAGCGGCGCGCGCAGGCCCGGACTATTCGTGCGTCGCCAACGGCCGCTTCAAGGGCGGCTACATAACCCGCGCCCATGGCGACCCGGCCAACGGCGTTCACGCTGTGCAACTCGAGCTTGCCCAAGCGACCTATATGGACGAAGCCCCGCCCTACGCCTTTCGCGAGGACATGGCCGCGCGCATTCGCCCGGTGTTACGGGCATTGTTGGAGTCGGCGCTGGATTGGTCCGCTAATCCTTAGTGGGCAGGCGCCGTAGCAGCGGGTCGCTCCAGGCCGGGGGCAGGGCGGCGATCAGGCGCACTATGGCATAGAAGCGCCAGGGAAACGCGATGCGCGCCCGGCCATGCGCGAGCCCACGGCGGACGATGCGCGCCGCCTTGTCCGCGTCCATCAGAAAGGGCATGTGAAAGGCATTGACCGCGGTCATGGGCGTGCGGATGTAGCCGGGGCAGATCACGCTGAGCGCGATGCCCTCGCCGTGCAGGTGGCCACGCAGAGCCTCGCCCCAGACGCGCACCGCGGCCTTGCTGGCACAATAGGCCGGCGCGCCGGGAAAGCCGCGAAAGGCGGCGAGGGATGCCATGATCGCGATCCGCCCGGGCCGGCGCCGCGCGCGCAGAACGGCGATGGCCGGCAGCACCGTATTGACCACGCCGCCCACGTTGACGGCGAATATACGCCGGGTCTGCGCGTCGGTTTCGCCGCCGCCGCCGGTGCCCGCCGAAATGCCGGCGTTGGCGATCACCAGATCCAGCGGCGAGTGGGCGTCCGCCTTGGCGATCCATGCCGCCATGGCATCCTGGTCGCACACGTCGATCGCCATCGTGTGTACGAGCGCGCCGGCGCCGCGGCATGTTTCCGCGACGGCGGCAAGTCGGCCCTGGTCGCGCCCGCCGAGGGAGAGAGTCACGCCCGGCGCCGCGTATTCGGCCGCGAGGGCCGCGCCGATCCCGCTCGACGCACCCGTAACGAGGATGGAGCGGGGTGGGTCGGCGGGTTGCGACATGGCGGTTTCGGGCGTGCGTTGGGGGAAAGAGTGCAGTTTAAGCCATCCCGTTGAGGCGGGGCACCCGCCTTGTTGCGGTTCCGGCCCGTGTATATAAAGGCGCCACCGACTCCGACCCGCCGTTCTTTCGCGCCGCGACCGTGCTCCGCTCATGACAACCAGCGCCCCGCCTATCGCCAGCATGACCGGCTACGCCCGCCGGGAGGGGGGCGACGACCGCCTGACCTGGGTGTGGGAGATCAGAAGCGTCAATGGCCGGTCGCTGGATATTCGCTGCCGTATGCCGCCTGGCTTCGAGGCGCTGGACCCGGCGGCGCGGGCCATCGCGCAAAAGCGGTTCGCGCGCGGCAACCTGCAAATCGCGCTTACCGTCAGTCGCGGCAAGATGCCGCGCCTGGTGCGTCTGAACCGGGACCTGCTGGATCAACTGATCGAGATCGTTCGCGATCTGGATGGCGCCGGGGTGCCGGCGGCGCCGGCGCGCCTCGACGGACTGCTCGCCTTGCCCGGTGTCTTGGAAGCCGCCGAGGAGGAGGAGAGCGAGGCCGCGCGCGCCGCCCGCCAGGTGGCGCTGGAGGCCGACCTGACTCTGGCGCTGGATGCCTTGAGCGCCATGCGCGAGGCCGAGGGGCAACGCCTGAGCGCCCTGGTAAGCGGCCACCTGGATACCATCGAGGAGTTCAGCGAGGCCGCCGCCAGGTCCGCCACCGCCCAGCCGGAGGCGATCCGGGAGCGTCTGCGCGCCCAGGTCCAGGACTTGCTCGACGCCGTGCCCGCCCTGCCCGAGGAGCGCTTGGCGCAGGAGGCGGCGGTTCTGGCCACCAAGGCCGACGTGCGCGAGGAGATCGACCGCTTGCACGCCCACGTCGCCGCCGCCAGGGATTTGCTGGCCGCGGGCGGCCCCGTGGGCCGAAAGCTCGATTTCCTGTGCCAGGAGTTCAATCGGGAATCGAATACCTTGTGCTCGAAGGCGTCCGACGTGGCGCTGACGCGCATCGGCCTCGACCTCAAGGCCGCGGTCGATCAATTGCGCGAGCAAATCCAGAACATCGAGTAGGCCATGGCCGAGACGGGCGGCGGGGGCGAGACCGGACCCCAGGCGATACAAGGGGGTATCAAGCGGCGCGGGCTGATGCTCGTGCTGTCCTCGCCGTCGGGCGCCGGCAAGACGACGATCTCCCGCGAGCTTCTCACCCGCGAGACCAATCTCTCGCTCTCCATCTCGGTGACCACGCGCCCGAAGCGGCCGTCGGAGCGCGACGGGCACGACTACCGGTTTATCGACCAGGCGGAATTCAACCGCCTGGTGGCCGCCGGCGCCCTGTTGGAGCACGCCACGGTTTTTGGCCACGGCTACGGCACCCCGCGCGCCACGGTGGAACAGGCGCTCGATGCCGGGCGCGACGTGTTATTCGATATCGACTGGCAGGGCACCCAGCAACTGAAGGAGCGGGCCCGCACGGATCTGGTCGCCGTATTCGTTCTGCCGCCCTCCATGAAGGAATTGGAGCGACGGCTGCACTCCCGCGCCCAGGATTCCGATGAGGTGGTGCGCGCGCGCATGGCGAAGGCCGCCGACGAGATGAGCCATTACGCCGAGTACGATTACGTGCTGGTCAACGCGGATATGGAGGAGAGCGTGGCCAAGGTGCGGGCCATCCTGCGCGCGGAGCGCCTGCGCTTGGAACGGCAGGTGGGCCTGCGCGATTTCGTCGAGGGCCTGCGCGCCTGCGCGCCCGATTAGACTGCCCCATCCAGCGCCCGTGCCATGGTGCAAAACGCGGCCACGTCGAGCTCCTCGGCGCGGGCGGTTTCCGGCACTTCGGCGGCGGCTATCAGCCTGGCCGGGTCCTGGCCCAGGCTTTTCAGGCTTTGGCGCAACATCTTGCGCCGCTGGCCGAACGCGGCGGCGGTCACCCGCTCCAGGGTGCCCAGCCGGGCCGGCGCCAGGGGGCCGGGGCGGGGCACCAGGGCGACCACGGTGGAGGTCACCTTGGGCGGCGGGGTGAAAGCGCGCGCCGGCACCTCGAACAGGCGCTCGACACTGCATAGCCACTGGGTCATCACCGAAAGGCGCCCGTAGGCCTTGGTGCGCGGCAGGGCGCTCAGTCGCGCCGCCACCTCGCTTTGAAACATCAGCACGAAACCCCCATAGGCGCCCGGGTCCGCCGCCAGTTGGGCGAGCCAGCCGAGCAGCAAGGGGGTCGCGATGTTGTAGGGCAGGTTGGCGACGATCCGGCGCGGCGCCGGTCCCAGGCTCGTGAGATCCATGTCCAGCGCGTCCCCCGGTGTCACGTGGAGGCGCCCCGGATAGGCCGCGGCCAGCGGCGCGAGCGCCTCGACGCAGCGCCGGTCCCGCTCGATCGCGACAACCCGCGCCGCGCCGGCCGCCAGGAGCGCGCGCGTGAGGCCGCCGGGGCCCGGGCCGATCTCGATCGCGGTGCCTTGGGCGAGGTCGCCAGGGGCGCCGGGCAGGGCGCGCGCCACCGCGCGGGCGATGCGGCCCGTCAGGTTCAAGTCGAGCAGAAAATGCTGGCCCAGGGCCTTGCGCGCGCCCAGTCGGTGGCGGGCGATAACCTCGCGCAAGGGCGGCAGCGCCGGCGGCGGTTCAGGCAATGGGACCGCGCGCGAACGCGGCGCGCGCCTCGGCCATGCGCGCCGCCGCGGTCAAGGCGGCGATCAGGCTGGCCGGGTTCGCCGTGCCCTGGCCCGCGATGCCCAGCGCCGTGCCATGGTCCGGCGAGGTGCGCACGAACGGCAGCCCGAGGGTGATGTTCACGCCGTGGTGAAAGTCGATGGTCTTGAGCGGGATCAGGGCCTGGTCGTGATACATGCATAGAACCGCGTCGTAACGCGCGCGCGCCTCGGCATGAAAGAGGGTGTCGGCCGGGCAGGGGCCGGTCACGTCCAGCCCATGGGCGCGCAGATCCTCGATCGCGGGGCCGATGATGGCGGCCTCCTCGCCGCCCAGGGCGCCGTCCTCGCCGGCATGAGGATTGAGCGCCGCCACGGCAAGGCGCGGGGACTCGATCTGGAAGTCTTGGCGCAGCGCCGCCGCGGTGACGGCCCCCGCGTGGGTGATGCCGGCGCGGGTCAGCCCCGCGATCGCCGCGGCCAGGGGCATGTGCACGGTGACCGGCACCACGCGAAGGCCCGGGCACGCCAGCATCATGACGGGCGCCGCGTCCAGCCCAGCCAACGCGGCCAGGAACTCCGTGTGGCCGGGATGCCTGAAGCCGGCCCGGTAGAGGGCGGCCTTGTGGATCGGGTTGGTCACAACGGCACTCGCGGCGCCATCGCGCGCCAGGGCGACCGCGCGCTTGATCGCGTCGATGACGGCCGGAGCATTCGCCGGGTCCGGTTGGCCGGGGTGGACCGGGGCCGGCAAACCGAGCGGCAGAACCGGCAGCGCGTGGGGAAACGCCGCGAGCGCCTCTTGCGGGCGCGCGATCGGCCGCACGGGCGCGGCGAGGCCAAGGGTATCGGCAAGCGCGGCCAGACGGTCGGGATCGTCAATCAGAAAAAACGGAGGTCCCGCCCCACCGGCGAGCACCCGCCACGCCATGAGCGCGATTTCCGCGCCAATGCCGGCCGGCTCGCCCATGGTCAACGCGAGCGGCGCAAGGCGCCGTGCCGCCCCGCCGGGGCCGGCCGTCATATGCGCACGTCGACGTTGGCGTTGCGACGCAGATCGCGCATGAACCGGCGCGACGCCATGCTAAGCCGCTCGTCCGAGAGTTGGCGTTTGATCCGTGCCCGGTCGATGCCCTTTTCCTTGCGCGCGCAAACCACGAGGACATTGACCCCGGTCGGGGTGACGACTGGCTCGCTCGGTTGCCCGATCGGCAGTCGGGTCACGGCCTCGCGCGCGGCACTGGGCAGTTCGCTCAGCTTGACCGTGCCCAGGTTGCCGGAGCCCGGCGCGCCCAGGGCCCGCGCCGTGGCGTCGATATCCTGGCATCCGTTCAATTTGCCGCGGGCTTCGGCGGCGGCGGCCATGACCTGTTGGCGCGCCGCGTCGGCCGCGCCCTCGGGAATCGGAAAAAATACCTGGTTCAAGTCCAGGATGACCTCGCCGGCCGTGCTCTGGCGCTGTTTGCGCAGCAAGACGATGTGGTAGCCATCCAGGGACCGGATCGGCCCGGAGACAGTACCGGGCTTCATGGCCGTGAGCGCCGCGGCGATCTCCTCGGGGAGCTGAGCCGCGTTGACCCAGCCCACGTCCCCGCCGCGCGGCGCCGTTGCCGACTCGGAAAATTGGCGCGCCAAGGCACCGAATTTGGCGCCGGCGCGCAACTGTTGCAACAGCCGCTCCGCGTTGCGGCGAATCTCATCGTCGGTCGTTTGGCCATCGGATGTGAGAACGATCTCGGAGATCTGCCAAAGCATGCTGCCGCTGTCCGCGCGGACCTGTTCGGCGACCTCGTTCACCTCCTCGTCCGTGATCTGAACCGATGGGCGCAGACGCCGGGCGACCAGGGCCTGCCACGTGAGTTGCGCCCGCACCTGGTCGCGCAGGGCCTCGACCAGCACTCCCTGCTGCTGGAGGTAGGACAGGAAACGCTTGAGCGGCATCTTGTTTTGCCGCGCGAGTTGGTTTAACGCGTCGTCCACGTCCTTGTCGGACACGGCGATGTCGAGGCGCTTGGCCTCCTGGGCCTGCAACCGCTCGTCGATCAGGTTGCGCAGGACGCGCCGCATCACGCGCTGACGCAACTCCGGCGTATCCTTCAGGCCCGAGGACATCACGGTCAGGCGAAGGCGCATTTTCACATCCAGTACGGATACGACCTCGTCGTTGACCACCGCCGCTGCGCGCAGCATTTCTTGCGCCCGCGCGCCAAGGGGGGCGGCAAGGACTAGGCAAAAGGCGCTCACCGCGCCAACTGCGAAGCCGATTACGAATTTGCGCAAGTTCACACGCCTTCTCCGCCAACGGCCGCGCTCGCCGCGGCCGGAATGGCTCGCACTATAGGCCCCCCGCCGGCACCCGACAACGCGCGGCGGCGGCCCGGGAGGCTTCTATTTGGAGCCCAACGCGGAGGAGGCGTCCGTCGTCGAGAAGCCGCCAAGGTTCTTGAAAACCACGCTGATGAAAAAGACGTTCTCGGGCTCGATCTCCCGGTCCGAGAAAGCGGTACGTTCGGCCACGAAATCGATCCTGAAGCAGTCGCACTGATACGTGAGGCCGATGCGGCTTTTGAGGGTATCGCCCGCGTTCAGATCGATACGCTGGCCTCCGAAAGCAGACCAGAAGCGCGTTAGACGGGAGTTCACGGTCCAGTTCAACTCTTGGCGATCGTCCAGCCCCTCGCTCTTCAGCCCGGAGTTGATCGAGATATAGCTGAGATCCAGGTTCAGGGCGGGCGGGCCCGCGCGGACGTCGAGCTCGTTTCGGCGCACGCTCAGATGGTCCTTGTCCAGGCGAAAGCGATAGAGCAGGTCGAGCTCATGGGTCGGTTTGACCTGGATCCGACCGACGATATCCGAGAAATTATCTTCGAGCCCGGAACCGGCGGGAATGACCCCTTGATCGTCGAACCGGTAGCTTTGCCCGACGAACGCACTGGTATAGCCGCCGCCGTCGCCGGTGACGGTGTATTTCAGGCCGTAGTCGACGCGAGAACCCGGATCGACCCGGTCGAACCCGGGAAATCGATTCAGGCTGAACAGGTTGGTATCGTCGAACTCGAAGTCGAGGCTGTCCTCGTTGGGAATCTCGTTCGGATTCACGCCGGTTGGCGCCACCACCGCCTGGGCAATGGGTTCAATGACCTGATTCATGGTGCCGTCGTGGCGCACCCAGGGATAGCGCCACTCGACCGCCAGTTGCGGGAATAGGCGGCCGGTCACTTCATTGGCCGTTGGACCGCTTGGGTTAACCTCGTCGCTGCGGGGATCCACGCCCTGGACCCAGTAGCCGTCGCCGCGGATGTTGGCGGTAAGCTTATAGATATCCCCGGCCGGCCCGGTATAGGGCAACTCCCAGCCCAAGGCGGTCGAGATCCGGCGGCTTTCGCGTCCCTCGCGCCGCGCGAGCACCATGAAATTGCCGTCGAAGGAGTATCGCCCGCCGGCCAGGCCCGGCTCACCGACAAAGTTGTAGTCGATCTGCGGCAGGATGATCGGCGATTCGCTGTCGATGTCGGTCGCGCGCAGCCCTTGAAAAATATAGCTGTTCACCGAGAGATAGTTGCGTCCGTTGAAGCCCTCTGCGAAGGCGCGGCTGGTCAGGGTGCGATCGTTGGAGAAATTGTAGATGCGGAGGTACGTATCGTCACTGGCGCGTTGAGCATCGATTCCCGCGCGCCACGAGTCGTTGATATCGAACCGCGCGGTGCTGTCGATATGGCCGCGCGCCGCGTTGTCCTTGATGGTGCCGTCGTCTTCCTCCCGGTCCGCGAAGGTGCCGCTGCCGCGCAGGTTAATCCTGCCATTCGGGAACAGCTCCCGGTATTCCCCCGCGAATACGATGCCTTGCTTGCCGGTGATGATGGGCGCGATGGTCGCGTCCCGGTCCGGACCGATCGACCAATAGTAGGGCTGCTGGTACGTGGTGCCCAAGACCTCCGAAACGCCGACGGTGGGCGAGAGAAAGCCGCTCTTGCGCTTCACGGTCGGGTCCGGGTGCTGAAAATAGGGCGTGTAGAAAACCGGGACCCCGAAGATTTCCATCCAGGCATCCCGGTACTTGATGAGACCCGCCTCTTGATCGTGCTCGACCTGATAAGCCTTGATTTGCCACAGGGGCGGCCGATCCGGATCTTCCCGGCACAATTCGCATGGGCTGTAGACCGCCCTGCGAAAGAGGGTCTTGTTGCCGCCGCTGCGCCTGCCGCTGGCGGCCGCCAGGCGGCTGTGGTCGCTCAGTAGAACCCGGATATCGCGTACAAAGCCCTCGCGCAGATCGCCACTCAGTTCCACGAAGTTGGCGAACACCACGTCGCCCGTCGGCTCCAGCAACGATATGTTGCCCGACGCGGTCACGACATCGGTGCGCTGGTTGTACGAGATCGTGTCGGCCAGGAGCACCCGATCGCCCTGGGCGATCTCCACGTTGCCCGAGGCGGTCACCACGCCCAGCTTTTCGTCGTAGCTGATCTGGTCGGCGGAAATCAGCCCGGCCGTTTCCGGCGGCGGCAATTGCTGCGCGCGCGCGGGTGCGGCCATCGCCAAAGTCAGCGCGGCCAGCGCCGATAACACAATGATCCGCACGGTCCGCCTTTTGCCCCCCCGCATCGCGGGCTAACCGTCTTCGAGGTGCAGTAGTGTCGCGATCCCCACCAAGAGACTGACGCCGCCTGGAGTCCAGGCCGCCAACACGACCGGTATCTTGCCTGAAATTCCAAGCGCGAACACGAAGTTAGACAAGAAATACACCAAAAAACCGATCAAGACACCGCTCAGAATGAGCAGCCCGACGCGGCCGCCGCGTTGCGGGCGCAGGGATACCATAGCCGCCAGGAGCACCATGGCGGCGAATAGGAGCGGTATGGCGAGCAACTTGTGCAATTGCAGCTTGTGGCGCACCGCCGAGAAGCCGGCGGCTTCTAGCAGGTCGATAAACCCGGGCAGGCTCCAGAACGAGATGGTCTCGGGCGGGGCGAAGCTCTCCAGAATTTTCGCGTGGGTCAGCCGGGTCGGCAGTTCAGCGCGCTCCGCCTGCCGCGGCGGCACGCCGGGGCGCGAGATCCACGTATCGTACAAATCCCATCGACCGGCGCCCAGTTCCGCGCGGCGCGCGTCGATCCGCTCGACAAACCGGTCCGATTCGGCGAACCGGAACACGATGACATCGTGCAGCACCATGGGTTCCGTCGTTGCGCGGCGCGCGTGAATGACCGATTGCCCGTTCGGGTCTCCCTGGCGCAGCCACAAGCCGCCCCGCGAAACGGAGAGCGCGCTGGTTTCGTTGCGCACATAGCGGGCCTCGAGTTGCCCGAATCGGCCGAACAGGACCGCGGCGACCGGGTTCAGTACCGTCGTCGTCACGCCGCCGGCAAGCACCGCCACCATCAGGCTCGGGGTCAGGAACTGCCAAACGGAGATCCCGGCCGCCCGTGTCACCACGACCTCGTGGAAACGGGTCAGGCGCCAAAAGCACGTGAGCGCGGCCAAAAGAATAGTGAATGGCATGACCTCCTGGGCCAGATACGGCAGCTTCAACAGCACCATCTCGAAGACCAGGGTGAGACTTGCCTCCTTTGTGGATAGGCGGCCCAGGAGATCGACCGCGCTGATCAGCAGGATGACGCAGGAAAGCCCCAACAGATACGCGATGTACCAGAAAGCGTATTGGCGAGCGATATAACCGAACAGCGTCGGCGAAAGCCGCAGCCGACGCATCCGAGGGTGTGCGAGGGCCCGGCTCATGGGGTGGCCGCGGGCACGGTTCGGGGGGGCGCCGTGGCCCGGCGCCGCGGAGCGCGAATCAGTACCGCGAGGCTGGCGACGATGGGCACCAGCACGCCGGCATACATAATTGGAATCGCCTCGTTGTAGCGTGCCGCCACGTCGCGGAGCGCCAGGGACAGGGCCTCGAGCACGGCAACGACGAAGATGGCCGTCAGGACTCGTTTAGCTTGGCCGCGTCGACTGAACTCACCCGATAGAAGGGTGCCCAGCCCCACGAGAACGAACGCCAGCGCATACAGCGGCATGACGATACGCTGGTGCCCCGCGGCGATCAGCTCCCGTGCGAAGCGTTGATCGTCCGGTCCCGGGCCCGGCCACAGAAGGTTGTTTAGGTAGCGTTCCTTTGGTTCGCGCCAGCGGACCCGCACCGTATCGTCCAGGCGCGCCAGCTCCACGGTGTACCGATCGAAGTAGAGCAGGGATATCCGGCCGTTATCGCTGTCGCGTTGCTGCCGGTTGCCGTTGACCATGACGACCCGTGGGCCGGTTTCGCTGCGGATCAGGGCGCCACGCTCGGCCATCATGGTGACGGGCTTGTTCTCGTCGCGCATGTCGTGCACCAGGATTCCGAGCAACTCGCCACTCGCCGTGCGCTTGCGCACGTAGACCGTGATGCCCTTGGCGACCGTGTTGAACGCGCCTTCCTGTAGCAGCACGGTGGAGTAGTCGTTGCGCAGGTTGTTCTGCATGTCCTTGAAGGCGTGGAACGAGGCCGGCAGGAAATACAGCGAAATGCTGTATACGACCGCGGTGACGAGAAGAGCGACCCACAGGGCCGGCCGGGCGAGTTGCAACTGGGACAGCCCCGCCGCGCGCAAAACCACGAGCTCGCTGTCCATCAGCAGCTTGTTATACACGAAGACAACCGCGCAAAACGTGGCGATCGGCAGCACGATGCCGATGAACGAGGGCAACAGAAGCGCGACAAACGAAAGAAACGTGCCGGCCGGCAGCCCACGGTTGACGATAAAATCGATCAGACGCAATGACTGGGTTAGCCAGACGGCGAACGTCAGGCCGAGGGTGATCGCGATAACCGCGGTCAGAAGTTGGTTGAAGATATACCGGTTAATCGCCTGCATCGGGCGCGTAAGATAGACGGGTGCGACTCAAAGTGGAAGCCGGAACGGCGCCGCCCGGCATGCGCCGAGGGTGGACGTTCCACGCAATCTGTTGACAGATCGCCGGCGGGGCGGATATCGCAAGGGACCTTTTCTGTCGCTTGGCGAGTCGGGCTTGGCGGCTCTTGGCATGTTGATCGCCGGCGGCGGCGCCCTCGCGCGGCGCGCCGGAACACTCGCAAGGGGACACATATGAAACTCAAGATCGCCTTCTCCGCGCCGAAGCCGCCCAGGTCGGGGACCGTGGCCGTGGGGGTTACCTCCGGCGGCAAGCTTTCGCCCTCGGCCGCCCGGCTGGACGAGTCGGCCGGCGGCGCCCTCGGCCGCGCCGTGAAGCAAAGCCGTTTCAAGGGCGGTAAAGGGCAAATTCTGGAGGTGCTGGCGCCGGCGGGCGTGCCGGTGGGTCGTATCCTGCTAGTTGGCCTGGGCAAGCCGGGCGAGCTGTCGGACAGCGACCTCGAGGGCCTTGGCGGCGCGCTGATCGCGCGGCTGGCGCGTTCCGGCGAGCGCGCGCTCGCCATCATGGTGGACCCCATCGCGGGGTTCGCCCAGGACCCGGCGGCGCGCGCGGCGCGCTACGCCATGGGCGCGCTCCTGCGGTCGTACCGGTTCGACAAGTACCGCACCAAGGAAAAGCAGGAGGACAAGCCGAGCCTGGAAAGCCTGAGCGTGATGGTGGCGGAGCCGGCGGCCGCCAAGCGGGCCTTTGCCGTGCTGGAGAAGGTCGCCGAGGGCGTGTTCCTCACCCGCGATCTGGTGTCCGAGCCGGCCAACGTCATCTACCCCCAATCCCTGGCGGCCGAGGCCCGGAAATTGGAAAAGCTGGGGGTTTCCGTGCAGGTGCTGGGCGAAGCACAGATGCGCCGCCTGGGCATGGGCGCGCTGCTCGGCGTTGGGCAGGGCTCGGCGCGTGAATCGCAATTCCTGGCCATGCGTTGGAAGGGCGCGGCGGCCAAGAAGGGGCGGGGCCCGGTCGCCTTCGTGGGCAAGGGGGTGACGTTCGATACAGGCGGCATTTCCATCAAGCCCGCCGCCAACATGGAAGACATGAAATGGGACATGGGCGGCGCCGGCGTGGTGATCGGGCTGATGCGCGCCCTGGCCGGGCGCAAGGCAAAGGTCGATGCCGTCGGCGTGTGCGGCCTGGTGGAGAACATGCCCTCGGCGACCGCCCAGCGCCCCGGCGATATCGTGACCAGCATGTCCGGGCAGACCATCGAGGTGATCAACACCGACGCCGAGGGGCGTCTCGTGCTGGCCGATGCCCTGTGCTACGCCCAGGAGAAGTTCAAGCCGCGCGCGATTGTCGATCTGGCGACCCTGACCGGGGCCATCATCGTCTCCCTGGGCACCGAATACGCGGGGCTCTTCAGCACGGATGATGCCATGGCCGACCAGTTGATCGCCGCCGGGCGCGCGGTCGGCGAGGGCGTGTGGCGCATGCCCTTGGCCAAGGCCGGCGAGCCCTACGACAAGGCGATCAACAGCGACGTGGCCGACATGAAGAACGTGGGCAACCGTGCCGCGGGCGCGGTGACGGCGGCGCAGTTTCTGCGGCGGTTCGTCAAGGATGGCACGCCGTGGACCCACCTGGACATCGCCGGGGTGACCTGGGCCACCAAGGACCGGGCGACCGTGCCCAAGGGCGGCACCGGGTTCGGGGTGCGCCTGCTCGACCGATGGGTGGCGGACAACCACGAACGTTGAAGGCCGGGGGCCTCATGAGCGAGGTTGGGTTCTATCATCTGACGCGCACGACCCTCGAGGCGGCGCTCCCACGCATGCTGGAGCGTACCTTGGAGCGCGGCCAGCGCGCCGTGGTGATGGCCGGCTCGGCGGAGCGCGTGGAGGCCCTTAACGCCTGGCTGTGGACCTATAACGACCGGGCGTTTCTGCCCCACGGCGCGACCAGCGATGGCCATGGGGTGGACCAGCCGATCTGGCTGACCGAACGGGACGAGCGGCCCAACGAGGCCGATGTTCTGTTTCTAACCGATGCCGCGCGCTCCGAGCGGGTCGCCGAGTTCGCGCGCTGCGCGGTGCTGTTCGATGGCACCGACCCGGAGACGGAGGCCGCGGCCCGCGCCCACTGGCGCGCGCTCAAGGCGGCCGGCCACGACCTGACCTATTATCGCCAGGACGAGGCCGGGCGCTGGGCACGGGAGACCGGGGGCTGACCCCTACCGTCGTGCCTGTAGCCGCCGGGCAACGCCCCGACGCAGGCCCAGGTTGGCCTCGCGGCGCAGGATGTAGAGGCCACTGGCGGTGACGATCGCCACCCCGATCCAGATATTGGGGCCGGGCACGTCGCCCCAGACCGCGTAGCCGAGGATCGCCGCCCAGATCATGCCGGTGTAATCGAACGGCGCGACAATGGACACGTCGGCGAGTCGAAAGGCGTTGGTCATGGCGATTTGCGCGCCGCCACCAACCAGGCCGACCGCGATCAGCGCCATCAGGTCGGGCATGGTCGGCGCGACCCATTGAAAGGGCAAGATCGCCCCGGCGATCAGCGCCGAGGTGATCGAGTAATAGAAAACGATCGCGGTCGAGGTCTCGGTGCGGCTCATCTTGCGCACGAAGATAATGACCAGGGCGTAGCCGACCGTGCCGCCGAGGGCGACCAGCGCCGCCGGATGCAAAACCCCGCCGGCGGGCCGCGCCATGACCAGCACCCCCGCGAACCCGACCAGAACCGCCGCCCAGCGCCGCGCGCCGACCCGCTCGCCCAGGAGCGGCACGGAGAGCGCGGTGACAAAGAGCGGCGCGGCGAAGCTGATCGCGATGACATCGGCCAGGGGCAGATAGATATAGGCATAGAAAAACGCGCTCAACGACAACAGGCCCACCACGGCCCGCAGGGCGTGGGCGAGCGGGCGCGTGGTGCGCAACGCCGCCAGGGAGCCCTTGGGCAGGATGAACATCGCCAGCGGCACGAGCGCGAAGATGCCGCGGAAAAAGACGATCTCGATGGTCGGATAGGTGCCGCCCAAGGACTTCACCAGGGCGTCCATGGTGGTGAACAGGCCGACCGCCAGCACCATCAGCGCGATGCCGAGCCCGGTCTTGGCCACCTGGTCCACGGGGGCCGTGGCGGCCGTGGCGGTGGCGGTCATGGCCGTGGCGCGGTGGTTCGAAGGGGGCGCGGTCATCGGGTCTTCCGGGCGGAAACGCCGCATCGTCGTTCTGTGCCACGATCACTTTAGGTCCGGGCCGTCGAATCGAGATACGCGAATCCCACGGGGCGCCACGGCGCCGTGGGCATGACCGGCCGCCCTACGCGCCGCCCGGTGAGTCGTCCATGGCCGCGTGGGCCTTGAGCCAGGCCTCTTCGGCGTCGGCGAGGGCGCGGCGCACCTCGCCGTGGCGCACGTGCAGCTCCCGCGGCCCGGCGCCGTTGCTCTCGTAGAGCGCCGAATCGGCCAGGCGCCGCTCGATCTCTTTTTTCTCCCGGGTCAGGGTTTCGACCCGCCGCTCGGCGGCGCGCGCGGTCTTGCGCAGGTGGGCGACGGCGGCGCGCGCCTCTGCGTCGGCCCGGCGCCGGTCCTTGGGGCTGGGGCGGCCCCGTGTCCGCGCCGAGGGCGCCGGGCGCGCCTCGCCCCGGGCGGCGCGGCGGCGATCCTGCAAATATCGCCGGTAGTCCTCCATGTCCCCGTCAAACGGGCGCGCGGTGCCGTCGTCGACCAGCCACAGGCGCTCCGCGGTCAGCTCGATCACGTGGGGATCGTGGCTGACCAGGACGACCGCGCCGGGATAGGCATTGAGCGCGCCGATCAGTGCGTCGCGCGCCTCCACGTCCAGATGGTTGGTGGGCTCGTCCAGCAGCAGCAGGTGCGGCGCCGCGCGGGTCATGAGCGCGAACAGCAGGCGTGCCTTCTCGCCGCCGGAGAGCTTGCCGACCTTGAGCAGCGCGTGGCGCTCGGAAAACCCGAACCGGCCCAGGTGGGCGCGGAGCGCGGTCTGGTTCGCCTCAGGCAGGGCGCGCGCCATGAGCTCCAGGGGGGTCGCGCCCAGCTCCAGCTCCTCGGCCTGATCCTGGGCGAAATAGCCGACCGCCAGCTTGCGCGATGCGATCCGGCGCCCGGTGCGCGGCGCCAGTCGCCCGGCGAGGAGCTTCATGAGGGTCGACTTGCCGTTGCCGTTGGCGCCGATCAGCGCGATGCGGTCGTCCATGTCCAGGCGCAGGTCCAGCCCGCCGAGGACCGGGGGCTGGTCGCCATAGCCCGCATCGACCCCCTCCAGGTTCAGAATCGGCGGGGCCAGTCGTGTCGGCTCGGGAAAGTCGAAGGTGACCTTGTGTTGCGCGGCCGCCGCGGCGATGGGTTCCATGCGCTCCAACGCCTTGATGCGCGACTGGGCCTGGCGCGCCTTCGTGGCCTTGGCGCGGAAGCGGTCGATGAACGCCTGCATGTGCCGGCGCTCGGCGAGCTGGCGCGAACGCAGGGCGGCCTGATGCTCGGCCCGCTCGGCGCGCGCGCGCACGAAGGCATCGTACCCGCCCCGGTAGGAAACCAGCTTGCCGCCATCCAGATGCAGGATGCGCCCGGGAACCCGGTTGAGCAGGCGGCGGTCGTGGGAGACCAGAAGCAGGGTGCCCGGGTAGGTGGCTAGAAAGCCCTCCAGCCACAGAGTCGCCTCCAGGTCCAGGTGGTTGGTCGGCTCGTCCAGCAGCAACAGGTCCGGCGCGGAGAACAGGAGCGCGCCGAGCGCGACCCGCATGCGCCAGCCGCCGGAGAGCGCGGCGCATGGTCGAGCTTGCGCCGCTTCGTCGAAGCCGAGGCCGGCCAGGATGCGCGCGGCGCGCGCCGGGGCCGCGTCCGCGCCGATGGTGGCCATGCGCTCGTGCACCTCGGCGATGCGCGCCGGGTCGGCGCCCGAGTCCGTACACTGGTCGGCCTCGGCCATGAGCGCGCTCAGCTCCGTGTCGGCGGCGAGGACCGTATCGAGCAGGCTATCCGGGCCGGACGGCGCGTCCTGGGCGAGCGTGCCCACGCGCACCCCGCGCGCGACCGTGAGCTTGCCGCCGTCGAGGGCCAGGGTGCCGCCGATGAGGCGCAGCAAGGTCGTCTTGCCGCTACCGTTGCGCCCGACCAAGCCCACGCGCTCGCCCTTGGCGATCCGCGCGGTGGCGCGATCCAGCAACTCGTGGCCACCGGCCCGGTACACGGCATCGTTGATTTGCAACATGGCGGCGGTGATAGCATGGGCGCGGCTTGCCCGGAAGCACGCTTGCGCCCCTCGGGCTCGGGCCGGTTGCTCGTGTCGGCGCCGGCCGTTATAAGGCCGCGACCTCGAAACGCGAATAAGGAAAGCCGCCCCCATGGCCACGCAACGCACTCTCTCGATCGTCAAGCCGGACGCCACCCGCCGGAACATCACCGGCCAAGTCATCGCGCGCCTCGAGGCGGCGGGCCTGCGCGTGGTCGCCCAGCGCCGGGTGCGCCTGACCCGCGCCCAGGCGGAAGGCTTTTACGCCGTGCACAAGGAGCGGCCGTTCTTCGACAGCTTGTGCGCGTTCATGACCTCCGGCCCGGTTGTGGTGCAGGTGCTGGAGGGAGACAACGCGATCGAGAAAAATCGCGAGGTCATGGGCGCGACCGACCCGGCCAAGGCGGCGCCGGGCACGATTCGGGCCGATTTCGCCGAATCCATCGAGGCCAACTCGGCGCACGGCTCGGACTCCGCCGAAAACGCGGCCCAGGAGATCGCCTACTTCTTCGCGGAGGTGGATATAGTCGGGTAACTCGCCGTCGGCGTCTACAGCAGGAAGATCGCCATCAGGACCAGCACGGTGACCACGCCGGCCAGGGAAAAGCCCATCAGCTTGACGAAGCCGTGCCAGGTGCGTTGGTGCGCTTCGAGCATCTCGTTCTCGGCCATCGAATCCCTCCCCTTGGCTGCGCCGCGCGGGCGCTTATCGTGGCTGTTCTCATAGCCGATCGGCGGCGCGTCCCGCAAGGGGGGCGCGGCCAGGCGGCGGCGCACCACTAGCCATAGCACGGTGGCGCCCGCGAAGAGCGCGAGCCACGAGCCCCAGCCCAGGGTGTCGATGTGATACCCCATGGCGACCATGAGGATGGTGAGGGGCAGGATGCCCAGCCCCGTGGTCCAGAGGAAGGTCCACCACGAAACCCGGCTGAGCCCGGCGGCATAATTGATCAGATTGAACGCGATGACGGGGATCAATCGGCTTGCCAGGAGCACGTAGGCACCCTCGCTCGCGGTCCAGTCGTCGAGCGTTTGCCAGCGGCACCGAGCGACGATGACCTCGACGAACGGCCGGCCCAGCCAGCGCGCCAGGGCGAACGCCAGGACCGCGCCCAGCATGGCGCCCGACCAAGTGATCGCCGTGCCCAAGAGCGGGCCGTACAGCATGCCGTTGGCGATCGCCAGGAACTCCGCCGGGAACGGCACGAACGAGTGCATCACCATGAGCGCGATGGATAGGGCGGCGCCCCACGCGCCCCAGGCATGGATGGTGTCTTCCAGGCTTCGCCCCAACGGGTCCGCATCGGAGCCGAGGATCATGGCCGCGACGGTGGCCAGGATGCCAAGTAGAATACCGGCCATCACGCCCACGCCCGCGACCAAGGCGCGGCGCCGCGTCGTGCGGTCGTCGGGCGGTGGGGAAAGCCCGGTGGCGTTGCCGGCCATGGAGTCCTTGATCGTTGGCCGACCAATGCCGAGCCGGCGGGGATAGCTTACCCCATCTTGAACCGAATCAGAATGTGTCGCGCGCGCGCGGTGGGGCCGGGTAGATTAGGCTGGCGGGCGCGTCCGAGCCCGGATCGTCGATTTCCGCCACATCGCCGGCGACGCGCACCCGCCCCTCGGCCACGAGGCGCAGGCAATGGGGGTAGAGCCTGTGCTCCATCTCCAGCACCCGGGCAGCCAGGCGCTCGGGCGTGTCGCCGGGGCGCACCGGCACCGCCGCCTGCCCGATAATCGGGCCGGTATCCATCTCGGCGCGCACGAAGTGCACGGTGCAGCCATGCACCTTGACCCCGGCGGCGAGCGCCCGGGCGTGGGTATCCAGGCCCGGGAACAGGGGCAAGAGCGAGGGATGAATATTGATCAGGCGGTCCCGCCAGTGGGCGACGAAACCCGGGGTCAGCAGGCGCATGAACCCGGCCAGGCAGATCAGATCGACCCCCGCCGCCTCGAAGGTATGGCTCAGCGCGGCGTCGAAGGCGGCCCGATCGGGAAAATCCCGGTGGGAAAGCACGCGCGTGGGCACCCCGGCCGTCTCGGCCCGGCGCAGGCCGGCGGCCTCGGCCCGGTTCGAGACGACGAGAACGATTTCGGCGGGAAAGTCCGGCGCCGCGCAGGCCTCGAGCAGGGCCCGGAGGTTGCTGCCGCGCCCGGAGATCATGACCCCGACGCGCACGGCCCCGGGGCGGCTCATGGCGTGGCGGCGAAGGCCGCGTCCAGGTTGAGCAACGTAATGGCGGGCGCATCGGCCGCGCGCGCGACGATGCGGCCGATCCGATACACGCGCTCCCCGTGGGTTGTCAGTTGGGCCGCTGTTGCCTCGGCCGCCGCCGCCGGCACCACCGCGGCCATGCCGATGCCGCAGTTGAAGGTGCGCGCCATTTCCAGGGGCGCCACCTCGCCGGCCCGCGCGAGCCAGCGGAAAACAGGCGCCACGGGCCACGCGCTCATGTCGATCTCGGCGGCCACGCCGTCGGGCAGAACGCGCGGCAGGTTCTCCACCAGGCCGCCGCCGGTGATATGGGCCAGCGCCGTGACCGCCCCGGCGCGCGCCGCCGCCAGGCAGCTCGATACGTAGATACGGGTCGGCGTCAGCAGCGCCGCGCCGAGGCCGCGCGCGGGATCGAACGGTGCCGGCGCCGCCAGGTCCAGGTTCAGGTCCGCGACGATCCGCCGCGCCAGGGAAAAGCCGTTGGAATGTAAGCCAGTTGAGGCCAGGCCCAGCACCACGTCGCCGGCGCCAACCCCCGCGCCGGTAAGCACGCCGTCGCGCTCCACCGCGCCCACGGCGAACCCGGCCAGGTCGTAATCGCCGTCTCGGTACAGCCCGGGCATCTCGGCGGTTTCGCCGCCGACCAGGGCGCACCCGGCGGTTCGGCAACCGGTGGCGATGCCCGCCACCACGGCGCGGGCCGCCGTCACGTCGAGCCGCGCGGAGGCAAAATAATCCAGAAAGAACAAAGGCTCGGCACCCTGCACCACAAGATCGTTGACGCACATGGCCACCAGGTCGATGCCGACCGTATCGTTCGCCCCGGCGGCGATGGCCAGCATGACCTTGGTGCCGACCCCATCGGTGGTGCCGACCAACAGCGGGTCGCGATAGCCCGCCGCCTTGAGGTCGAACAACGCGCCGAACCCACCCAGCGCCGCGCCGGCGCCGGGCCGCGCGGTCGCGCGCGCGAGCGGCTTGATGGCCTCGACCAACGCGGCGCCGGCGTCGATATCGACTCCGGATTCCTTGTAGGTGCGGGTGCCCGCCCGCGTGGGGGGTGGGCGTGTCGCGTCCGCGCTTGGTATAGCGTCCTCCGGCGACATGGAGTATTAAGGCCGTGGGAGCGTGTTCACGGTGCCCCGCGAGGGCGCCGTGCGCGGGGCGAACATACTGTATTCAGGACACTTTGCAATGTGCATTCGCCGAGTCCGCGGCATGGCGGTGGCCCTGATGGTTGCCCTTGGCGGCACCGGGTTCGGGAGCGCGGCATGGGCGCAAACCGCGCTCGACGAGTCCGACGCCAACGCGGCGGAGGTCTACGTGGTGCGCGGCGTTCCCGTGGATGTGACCGCCGAGACCGCCGCCGCGGCGCGGGACGCGGCCTATGCCGAGGGCCACGCCGCGGCCTTGGAGCGCCTCTTCGCGCGCATCCTGCCGCTTAGCGAGCGGCCGCGCGTGCCGCCGCTGGAGCCGGCCCAGGTGGCCGAGCTCGTGGCCAATTTCGATGTCGCCGACGAACGCACGTCGCAAGTGCGCTACCTGGCGCGGCTGACCTTCCGCTTCAATCCCGAGGCGGTGCGAACCTTCTTGCGGGTCAACGACATTCCCCACGCGGAGGCGCGCAGCAAGCCGGTGTTGGTGCTCCCGATTTCCGGGCCGCGCGGCGAGGCGCGGCTGTGGGACGACCCGACTCCCTGGTACGCGAGCTGGGCCGCTCGCCCGCCGGGCGAAGGGTTGGTTCCGCTGATCGTTCCCCTCGGCGACCTGGCCGATATCGCCGCCATCTCCGCGGAGCAGGCCCTTGCCGGCGACGCCGCGCGCCTGGCGGCGCTGGCCGCGCGCTATGGCGCCGAGGATGTGCTCGTGGTCCAGGCCATTGCGAGCGCGGCGGCGACGGGCGAGGCGATGCATCTCCAGATCAGCTCCACCCGGATCGGCCGCGAGGCGGAGGAAACCACCGTCGATACATTCGCGCAACAGCCGGACGAAAGCCTGGACTCCCTGTTCGCGCGCGCGGCGGCGGCGGTGGCCGGGGACATTCAGGAGCGTTGGAAGCGGCGCAACCTGCTCCATCCCGGCGACGAACGCACGATCCGGGTCTTGGTGGCCTTGGGCTCCCTGGTCGACTGGCTCGATATCGAGCGGCGCCTGGACGCCGTGGCGGGTGTCAAGCGCAGCATGGTGACCCGCATGTCGCGCGCCGAGGCGGCGGTGGACATTCGCTTCGTCGGCGACGAACGGCAGCTCGCCCTGGCCATGGCCCAAAGCGACCTGGACCTCTTGTTCGACGAGGCGGAGGGATGGCGCGTGCGGGTTCGCGGAACGAAGCAGCCGGCACCGCCCACGCCGGTCGGCGCGGGGGCCGCTGAAGCGGCGCCAAGCGGGCCCGCCAGCGAGTGAGCCTGCGCGACCAACTTTTTCTGCTGCCCAACCTCATCTCGCTGGCGCGCTTGATGGCGGTGCCGGTGACCGTCTATCTCCTGTGGCAGGGGGCGTTCACGGCGGCCTTCTGGGTGTTCGTGGCGGCCGGCATCTCGGACGCGGTGGACGGCTATCTGGCCAAGCGCCTCGGCGTGGTCAGCGAGGTCGGGGCGTATCTCGACCCGTTGGCGGACAAAGCCCTGTTGGTCGCTGTCTATATCACCCTGGGCGCCTTGGATCTGGTCGCCATGTGGCTGGTGTTCCTGATCGTCTTTCGCGACCTCCTGATCATCGCCGGGGCGATTTTGTTTCAGACCCTCACCCAATCCTTGAAAATGACGCCGCTGTTTATCAGCAAGGTCAACACCGCCGCGCAAATCACCCTGGCCTGCGTGGTCTTGGCTGAGCACGGATTGGGGCTGTCGGTTCCGATCCTGACCACGGGCCTGATCTACGGCGTGGCGGCGACAACCGCGTTGTCGGGCGCGGCCTATATCCTCAAATGGGGCCGGCTGACCGTCATGATGGAGCGCGAGCGGTGAACCTTGGGCGCCAAATCCGCTTCTGGTCGATCGGGCTGATCGTCTCCGTGGTCGCCCTTTACCTGCTGCGCGGCATCCTGCTGCCGTTCGTGGCCGGCATGGCGGTGGCCTACCTGCTCGATCCGGTCTGCGACCGGCTGGAGCGGTGGGGCTTGTCGCGAACCCTGACGACCGCGGTGTTGACGGCGATCTTCCTGCTGATCGCGGTCGCCGCGGTGCTGGTCATCGTGCCCGCCGTGGCTGGGCAGGTGGTGGCCCTGGTGGAGCGCGCGCCGGCCTTCTTTCAGAGCCTGCGCGCCGCCTTGGCGGCCCTGCTGGTCTCCGCCGAGGCGCGCGTGGAGCCGGTCGTGTTCGATCAACTCCAGACCGCCCTTGCCGGGTCGGCCGAGCGCCTGGCGAGCTGGATGGTCGGTTTGGCCGGCGGGCTGCTGAGCGGCGGCGTGGCCCTGGTCAATCTGGTTTCCCTGCTGGTGATCATGCCGGTCGTCGCGTTCTATCTCCTGCGCGACTGGGATCGGATCGTTACCTGGGTCGACGGGTGCCTGCCGCGCGCGAGCGCCGAGACCATTCGCGGCCTGGCCCGGGAGGTGGACCGGCGCCTCGCCGGGTTCCTGCGCGGGCAGGGCACGGTGTGCCTGATTCTGGGCATTTTCTATGCTATCGGCCTGTCCCTCGCCGGGCTGGAGTTCGGCTTGGTGGTGGGGATGATCGCGGGCATTCTCTCGTTCATCCCCTACGTGGGCGCGATCGTCGGCCTGGTGCTGTCGGTTGGCCTGGCGCTGCTTCAGTTCGACGAGTGGTCGCGCATTGCCATCGTCGCGGCGATCTTCATTGCCGGACAGGCGATCGAGGGCAACCTCCTGACCCCCAAGCTGGTCGGCGGCCAGGTGGGCCTGCATCCGGTGTGGGTGCTGTTCGCGCTCCTGGCCGGCGGAACTCTGTTTGGCTTTGTCGGCGTGATGCTGGCGGTTCCCACGGCGGCGGTGGTCGGCGTCGGGGTGCGCTTCGGGCTCGAACAGTATCGGGCGAGCCCGCTCTATACCGCCGGCGCGCCGCCCGATGATGAAATGGAAGACCGGTGAACGAGGTGGCACAGCTTGCCTTCGACCTGGGTCATCGTCCAGCCCTGGGGCGCGCGGATTTTCTCGTGGCGCCATGCAACCAGGCCGCGTTGGCGTTCCTGGACCGCTGGCCCCATTGGCCCGGGCCGGCGCTCGCGGTCCATGGCCCGGCGGGCGCGGGCAAGACCCATCTGTGCCAGGTTTGGCGCGCCGCCAGCGGCGCCATCGAGATCGATTCGGGCGCGCTCGCCCATACCCCGCCGCCGGAGCTTTTGGCCGGCGCGCGCGCCTGCGTCCTGGACGACGCGGACCGGGCGCTGGCCGCCGGCCCGGGGCACGAGCGCGGGCTGCTGCACCTTTACAACACCGTGCGCGAGGCGGGCGGGCACCTGCTGCTGAGCGGGCAGACGCCGCCCGCGCGCTGGCCGGGAGCGCTGGCGGACCTGCGCTCGCGCCTGCGCGCGGCGGCCGCGGTTTCGATCGACGCCCCGGACGACGCGACCATGGAGGCGCTTCTGGTCAAGCTTTTCGCCGACCGGCAGGTGCGCATTCGGGCCGACGTGCCGCGCTATCTGGTGGCGCGCATGGAGCGCTCGTTCGGCGCGGCGCGCGCCGTGGTGGACGCGGTGGACCGGGCCGCCCTGGCCGAGCGGCGCGAGATCACCGTGCCCCTGGCGCGGGAGGTGCTGCGGGCCGGCCCGCTGGACACCTGTGTGGATCAAGACTGATTATCTAGGGAGGCTGGAATGGACCTGGGATTATCGAACACGTCCGCCTTGGTGTGCGCGGCCAGCAAGGGCCTGGGGCGCGGCTGCGCGGCGGCATTGGCGCGCGAGGGGGCGCGCGTGACCATCGTCGCCCGCACGGTGGGCCCCCTGGAGGACGCCGCCGCCGCGATTCGCGGCGAGACCGGCGCCGAGATAACCCCGGTGGCCGCGGATATCACCACCCCCGAGGGGCGCGCCGCGGCGCTGGCGGCCTGCCCGGCGCCGGATATTCTGGTCAACAACGCGGGCGGCCCGCCGCCCGGCGATTTTCGCGATTGGACCCGCGACGACTGGATCAAGGCCCTGGACGCCAACATGCTGACCGCCATCGAGCTGATCAAGGCCACGGTGGACGGCATGATCGAGCGCCGCTTCGGGCGCATCGTCAATATCACCTCCTCGGCGGTCAAGGCGCCGATCGAGATCCTCGGCCTGTCCAACGGCGCGCGCGCCGGATTGACCGGCTTCGTCGCCGGCGTCGCGCGCAAGACCGTGCGCCATAACGTGACCATCAACAACCTGCTGCCCGGGCCCTTCGCGACCGACCGCCTCAAGCAGAACATACGCCTCGCGGCGGACCGGGCGGGGCGGCCCTTCGAGGAGGTCTGGGCCGAACGCATGGCGTCGAACCCGGCCGGGCGATTCGGCGATCCGGACGAATTCGGCGCCGCCTGCGCGTTTCTGTGCGGCCGCCACGCGGGCTACATCACCGGGCAAAACCTGCTGCTCGACGGCGGCGCCTTTCCAGGGACCCTGTAGGCATCATGGCCGATTCGATCGACACCTTCGCGCGCCTGCTGGCGCCCCTGGGCGAGGCCGAGTTCTTCGCCGACGTCTACCACCGCCGGCCCTTGCACGTGCCCGGATCGCCGGAGAAGATCGCGGACGTGATGTCGTGGGACAGCCTGAACCGCATGCTCGCCATGGACGTGTGGGATGGGGCGACCCTCCAGCTCGTGCTCGATCGGCAACGGGTGCCGCCGGCCGCCTATTCGCGCACCGCGCTGAACCGCGCCCAACGACAGATCATGCGGCCCGAGGCCGGGAAGGTGCTCGATTTTCTGCGCCGTGGCGCCTCGCTCGTGCTCAACAACGTGGAAACCCTGCACGCGCCGATCCTGGCCATCGCGGAGGCCATCGGCAACCGCATCGGGGCCAAGGTCTCGGCCAATCTCTATTGCTCCTGGCCGGCTCACCAGGCGTTCGATTCCCACTACGACCGCCACGACGTTTATGCCCTGCACGTGGCCGGCCGGAAGGACTGGCGGGTCTACGAGGGGCGCCTGGAGCACCCGATCGAGCACGCGGCGTTCTACAACGTGCCCCAGGCCGAGTGCGATCGCCTCAAGGGCCGGGTCGCCCACGAGCTCACCTTGCGCCCCGGAGACCTGCTCTATCTGCCGCGCGGGCAGTTTCACGACGCCATGGCCAGCCGCGAGGCCTCGATCCACCTGACCTTCGGGTGCAGCGAGCCGACCGGGTTGGATTGGCTGACCCGGCTGTGGGAGCGGGCGGTCCACGATCCGGCGTTTCGCGTCGATCTGCCCCTTGGCGCGGAGGGCGCGGGCGAGGCCGAATTGCGCGCCCATCTGACCATGCTGGTGGAGCGCCTGGGGCGCCTGGCCCTCGACGGCTCGGAGGGGATGGACGCGGCGCGCGCCTTGCGTCGGGATTTTCCGCTGGCGCGCGGCGCCTACGACCTGCCCGGCGCGCTTCCCAAGGACTCCTAATCCAGGCGCTTGCCCAGGCGGCCGGCCAGGTCCTGGATAAACTGCCAGGCCACGCGCCCGGAGCGTCCGCCACGGGTGATCGACCATTCGTTGGCCTCGGCGAGTAGGCGCTCCGTGGGCATGTCCAGTCCGTAGTGCCCGGCATAGCCCGCGATCATGGCGTGGTAGGTTTCCTGATCGCAATTGTGGAAGCCGAGCCAGAGACCGAACCGGTCGGACAAGCTGACCTTCTCCTCCACCGCCTCGGAGGTATGGATCGCCGTCGAGCGCTCGTTCTCGATCATGTCGCGAGGCATCAGGTGGCGCCGGTTGGAGGTGGCGTAGAAGATCACGTTGGGCGGGCGGCCCTCGATTCCGCCTTCGAGCACCGCCTTGAGGGACTTGTAGGTGGTATCCGAGATATCGAAGCTCAGGTCGTCGCAGAACAGAACATAGCGCCGTTCGTTGGCCCGGAGTTGTTGCAGGAGATGGGGCAGGGAGGGGATGTCCGCGCGGTGAATCTCCACCAGCGCCAGCCGCTGCCCGCCGTTCGGGCGCGCCTCCTCGTTGATCCGGGCATGCACCGCCTTGATGAGCGAGCTCTTGCCCATGCCCCGGGCGCCCCAGAGCAGGGCGTTGTTGGCGGGCAACCCCTGTGCGAAACGCCGCGTGTTCTCCAGCAGGATCTCGGCTTGGCGGCGGATTCCCTGGAGCAGGGCATACTCCACCCGGTTGACCGCCGGAACGGCGGAGAGGCTGGCGGTCTCCGCGCGCCAAACGAAGGCGTCCGCGTCGTGCGGGCCGGGGCCGGGGGGCGCCGGCGGCGCCAGGCGGTCCAGGGCATCGGCGATGCGTCGCAGGAGTGGCGCGAGGTCGCCGGGCGCGTGCTTTGACATGGCGATACGGGTCTCCGCGAACGGTCGGCCGGGCGCTCCCGGCCTCGATTGAAACGGGCGTAAAACCGGCGCCGAGCCTATCCCTTGCGCGCGCCGGGCGTCAACGTGCGCGCTGGCCCGGCTCGCACGTTGCAATTCGGGGCGTGGCGGGTATAGTCCGCCCGGCCATGCCGCCATGTGCGTGGCCGACTGGTAGAGGATTCGCTCGATGCTTATTTCGCCGGCATATGCCCAGGCAGCGGCCGGGGGTGGGGGCTCGGGGCTGGTTTCGCTCCTGCCCTTGGTCCTTATTTTCGTGGTGTTCTACTTCTTGCTGATTCGCCCGCAGCAGAAGAAGATGAAGGCGCACAAGGCCCTGGTCGAAGCCGTGCGGCGCGGCGACAAGGTGGTGACCGGCGGCGGCCTGATCGGGACGGTTTCCAAGGTCATCAACGACAACGAGATTCAGGTGGAACTGGCCGAGGGTGTGCGCGTGCGCGTGGTGCGCAGCACGATCCAGGACGTGATCTCCAAGCCGGAGCCCGCGGAAAAGGCCGAGGCCGGCAAGGCCAAGGGCGCGGCGGCCGGTGCCAAGGCGGCCAACGACGACGGCGGTCAGTCCCAGGGCCTCTCCGGCGTGCTCAAGATGCTGGGCATGGGCCGAAAGTCCGATAGCTGAACGCCCCCCGGTAAATCGCCCCCCCCCGTAAATCGCTGGCTGGCGACGCTCGGCTTACGGGCGGGGGAACCCAAGGATCAAGGATAAGGACAGCGCGGGCCGGCGATGGTTCAATTTCCACGATGGCAGGTTATTCTGGTCGTCGTCGTTCTGTTGATCGGCGCGACCTTTGTCGCGCCCAATCTGATGTCGCGCGAGACCGCGGACAACTTGCCCGGCTGGGTTCCTTCTCAGCAGATCAATCTTGGGCTCGACCTGCAGGGCGGTTCGTACCTGATGCTCGAGGTCGACCTGGATACCGTGGTCAAGGAGCAGCTCGAAAACCTGGTGGACTCCCTGCGTATCGGCTTGCGCCGGGCCCGGCTCGGCTATACCGGGCTGGGAGTCGATGGCGACACGGTGGTCTTCAAGGTGCGCGACGCAAGCACCGTGGACCAGGCCCGCGGGATCGTGCGCAACGCGGCGAGCAACCTTTTGATCGATGTCTCCGATGACGGCGCGTTCCGAGTGCGCTTTACCGATCAGGCCATTCGGGACCGGCGCCAGAACGTGGTCGATCAGTCCATCGAGATCGTGCGCCGGCGCATCGACGAAACCGGCACCCGCGAGCCGAGCATTCAGCGTCAGGGCGAGCAGCGCATCATGGTCCAGCTTCCGGGCGTGCGCGATCCGGAGCGGATCAAGAAGCTGCTCGGCAAGACGGCGAAGCTGACCTTTCGCTTTGTCGAGGAAGGCGCGGTGCCGGCCAACGGCCGGCCGCCGCCGGGCACCGAGATCCTGCCGTCCGATGAGTTGGACCCACTGGGCAATCCGCGCCGCTACGTGGTCAAGCGCCGGGTCATGGTCAGCGGCGATACCCTGACCGACGCCGCCGCGACCTTTCAGGACGGCCAGCCGGTGGTCAGCTTCACCTTCGACTCGGTGGGCGCCAAGCGCTTCGCCGATGCGACCCGCGCCAACGTGGGCCGGGTGTTTGCCATCGTTCTCGACAACAAGGTGATCAGCGCGCCGGTGATTCGCGACGCCATCCTGGGCGGGCGCGGCATTATCAGCGGCTCCTTCACCACCCAGGAAGCGCAGGACCTGGCCTTGCTGCTGCGCGCCGGCGCCTTGCCGGCGCCGCTCAAGATCCTGGAGGAGCGCACGGTCGGCCCGGGCCTGGGCGCCGATTCGGTGCGCGCCGGCAAGATCGCGAGCGTGCTCGGCATGGTTTTCGTCGTCATCTTCATGGGCGCGGCCTATGGCCTTTTCGGGCTCTTGGCCAACGTCGCCCTGATCATGAACCTGGTTCTGATCCTGGGGGCGCTGTCGGGCCTGCAGGCCACGCTCACCTTGCCCGGGATCGCGGGGATCGTGCTGACCATCGGCATGGCGGTCGATGCGAATGTGCTCATATTCGAACGCATCCGGGAGGAGGTGCGCCAGGGACGGGGACCGGTCACGGCGATCGACGCCGGCTATCGCCGCGCGATCACCACGATTATCGATTCCAACCTCACCACGCTGATCGCGGCCCTGTTGCTCTTTCAATTCGGCACCGGCCCGGTCAAGGGCTTCGCGGTGACCCTGGCCATCGGGCTGGTCACCTCCATGTTCACGGCGATCATGCTGACCCGGCTTCTGGTGGTTGTGTGGCTACGCAAGCGCCGGCCCCAGGCGCTGGCGATTTGAGGCTCGGTCCATGGCGCTGATTCGATACGTTCCGCTCAACCCGAAGATCGACTTCCTGGGCCGCCGCAACATCTTTCTGGCCTTCTCGACGCTGATCGTGCTCGGCTCCCTGCTGTTGTTCGCGATCCAGGGCCTCAACCTGGGGGTGGATTTCCGGGGCGGCATCCTGCTCGAAATCAAAACCGCCGAGCCCGCCAATGTGGCGGACCTGCGCCGGCGCCTGGGCGCATTGAAGCTCGGCGAGGTTACCTTGCAGGAGTTCGGCTCGAATACAGACCTCTTGATCAACGTGCAACGCCAGGAAGGCGACCAGGGCGCCCAGATTCTGGCGATCAACGCCATCAAGGACGAACTGGGCAGCACCGTCGCCGAATATCGCCGGACCGAATTCGTGGGCCCCAAGGTGGGGAGCGAGCTCAAGATCGCCGGCGCCCTGGCCACCATGCTGGCGATGCTCGGCATCGCCGTCTACATCTGGTTCCGCTTCGAGTGGCAGTTCGCCCTGGCGGGCCTGGTGGCGCTATTGCACGACGTGGCGGCCACGGTCGGGTTCTTCGCCTTGACCCAGATCGAGTTTAATCTGGCCACCCTCGCGGCGGTGCTGACCGTTGCCGGCTATTCCATCAACGACACGGTGGTGATCTTCGACCGGGTGCGCGAAACCCTGCGCAAGTACAAGAAGCTGCCGCTTGCCGAACTCTTGAACATGGCGCTCAACAGCACCCTCTCGCGCACCGTGCTGACCAGCTTTACCACCCTGCTGGCCCTGATTTCCCTGGCGGCCTTTGGCGGCGAGGTGATTCGCGGGTTTACCCTCGGGCTGATCTGGGGAGTGGTGATCGGCACCTATTCGTCGATCGGACTGGCGGTGCCGTTGCTCATGTTTATGAACCCGCGCGCCTCGGCCGCCGAGCATCGGGACGAGCCCGCCGCCGCCGGCGGCACATCCTGAGCGGGGCCGCCGCGCGCGACACGGGGGGAGGGAACGCCCGTGGACATCACGCCCGACATCGCAACTGGACGACAGATCATCCAGCGCTACGGCGACGGCCGCTTCGTGATCAGCGGGCGGGCGTTTTCCTGCCCGGTGCTGGTCCGGCCCGAGCGGACCGTGGAATGGGCCGCCGGAACGGCGGATTTGGCTGGCGCGGCGTCGTCGTTGGCGTTGCTCCTCTCGGCCGGCGAGGGGATCGAGCTTGTCGTCCTCGGGTGCGGGCCGCGCGCCGCGCCGGTGCCGCCCGCCCTGCGCCAGACTTTGCGTGAGCGCGGGATCGGGATCGAGCCCATGGATACGGGTGCCGCGTGCCGCACCTACAAAGTGCTCATGGCCGAGGGCCGACAGGTGGCGGCGGCGCTTCTGCCGGTCGATTGAAAATATCGAGATCGGGGCCGCCCAACGAAAACGGGGCCCGCGAGGGGCCCCGTTTCGCCGCAAGGCAAGCCGGTTCAGTACAGGTTCTGGGCCGAGACCATGGCGAACAGCATGGGCACGGACAGAAGCGTGTTGGTGCGCGAGAACAACATGGCCGTGCGGCCCGCCGCGGCCTTTTCCTCGGCGGAAACCTCGACCATGCCGAGCGCCTTCTTCTGATTCGGCCAGATCACGAACCACACGTTGAACCACATGATGGTGCCCAGCCACATGCCGATGCCGATCGCCGTGTACTTGGGCACGTAGCCCGCGCCGGTATCCCCGAGGCCGAGGATGATCGCCTCGCCCAGGTAGCCGTTGGACCAGGCCAGCAGGAGCCCGAAGACGATGGTTCCCATGGCGCTCCATCGAAACCACCACAACGCGGCCGGCGCGATCACCTTGCCGATCGCGGGCTTTTGCTCGTCGGGGATTTTTCCCATGTTGGGAATCTGGACGAAGTTGAAGTACCAGAGCAGGCCGATCCACATCACACCGCTGAGCACATGCAGCCAGCGAAAAAAGAACGGCCCGAAAGTGCCCGCGTCATAGCCTTGCGTCAGATAATAGAGGATGAAGAGAACCGCCGCCAGGATCACCCCGGCGATGATGGTTCTCGTCAAGTCGGTAAGGATGGCGGCCATCGTTCGAGACTTTCTGCAAATCCAAGGATACGCCACAATATCACAAGATGTAGTGCGTTCCAGGGCAAATAGACCCCGAAACTGGTGTGGGTTTTTATGAGCGCAAGTCCCGTGGATGACGCCGGTTCGCGATTGTCGTACTGCGCGGCGCAGGTGCGCCGGCACGACCGGGATCGTTATCTGAGCGCGCTGTTCGCGCCGCCCGTGGCCCGCGAGCGCCTGTTCGCGCTGTACGCCTTCAATCTGGAGGTCGCCAAGACCGCGGAGTTGGTGAACGAGCCCATGCTCGGGCACATCCGCCTGCAATGGTGGCGCGAGGCGATCGAGGGCGTCTACGCGGGCCGGCCGGGCGCCCACGCGGTGATCGCGGCGCTGGCCGAGGCGGTGCGCGGGGGCGGCCTGACGCGGGGCCATTTCGAGCGCTTGATCGAGGCCCGCGAACAAGACCTGGACGCGGCCGCGCCGGCTACCATGGCGGCGCTCGAAGCCTATGCGGAAGGTACGTCGTGCACGCTGATATGGCTCGGGCTCGAGGCCTTGGGCGCGCCGCACGAGGCGGGCCGGGCGGCGGCCCGGCATGTGGGCATCGCGTGGGCCTTGGCCGGGTTGTTGCGCGCGGTCCCGTTTCATGCGCGCCAGCGGCGGCTTTATCTGCCCCGTGAAGTGAGCGCCGCCACTGGCTTGGCCGTGGCGGAACTGTTTGCGCTGCGGTCGTCGCCGGCGTTGTGCGCCGCCGTGGCCCAGGTGGCGGCGCGCGCCGAGGCTCACCTGGCGGCGGCGCGGCGGCGGCGGACCGGGCGGCTCGCGCGCGCCGCCCTGCCGGCGATGCTGCCAGGGGCCCTGGCGGCGCGCGACCTGCGCGCCCTGCGCCGCGCCGGCCACGATCCTTTCGCGCCGGCCATGCAAGGCGAACACCCGGGGCGAATCTGGCCCCTGGCCTGGGCGTGGCTCGCCGGTCGATACTATTGATGCCAAATCTCGTTGATACGTACCATCTCGTTGATACGCACTGGGGGAGGAGTGCAGCCATGGCGATTCAGCGCTACCGGCCGACCTACACGCAGCTTGAGGAGAGCGAGGTACGCGAGTGGCGGGATATTCCGCCCGCCATCGCGGCGGACTGCCTCAATCGGGAGCACTTCATGAGCGCGGCGATCAAGCCCATCGCGCCGGGGCTGCGCTTGGCGGGGCAGGCGCGCACGGTGCATTCCATGGTTGGCGACAATGGCGTCAGCCACGTGGCCACCGGGTTGCTGCGCCAAGGCGAGGTTCTGGTGATCGACGCCGGCGGCTTCGAGGACGTGGCGGTTTGGGGCGGCATCGCCACGCGCGCGGCGATGCACCGGGGCGCGGCCGGCGTGGTCATCAACGGCGCCGTGCGCGACGCCGCCGAGATCCGCGCGCTTGCCTTCCCTTGTTTCGTGCGCGCTATCGTGCCCGGCGGCCCGCACAAGGGGTGGGGCGGCACCATCGACGGCCCCATCGCGTGCGCCGGCTGCCCGGTTCGGCCCGGCGATATCGTGCTCGGCGACGACGACGGGGTGTGCGTTGTGCCCCTGGAGCGGCGCGTGGAGATTCACGCGGCCTGCCTGGCCCGCCTGCAACAGGAGGAAGAATGGATGCGCCAGATCGAGGCGGGCCACGCCATGGCGCAAATCCTGGGCCTACCCGAGGCCGAGATTATCGAGTAGCGACTGGATGGAGTGAGTCCTGGGCGGCGGTAAGCCAGGCCTCTAGATCGGCCAGCGCGCGCGCGCCGAGGCCCGGCTTGCGGTCCCGGCGCTTGACCCGCTTGCCGTCGACCGGGGCGAGGGGTGGAAAGAGCCCGAAGTTGATGTTCATGGGCTGGAAGGTGGTGGCGTCGGCGCCGCCGGTGATGTGGCCGAGCAGGGCGCCGTGGGCGGTTGTGGGCGGCGGTGGCGCCATGGGCCGGCCCTGGCGCTCGGCCGCCGCGAAGCGCCCGGCCAAGAGGCCGATGGCGGCCGATTCCACATATCCCTCCACGCCCGTGATCTGGCCGGCGAAGCGTAGGCGCGGCATGGCCCTGAGGCGCAAGGACCCATCGAGAAGCCGCGGCGCGTTGATGAAGGTATTTCGGTGCAGCCCGCCGAGGCGCGCGAACGCCGCCTGTTCCAGTCCCGGGATCGCGCGAAAGATGCGCACTTGCTCGCCGTGCTTCATCTTGGTCTGAAAGCCGACCATGTTGTAAAGGGTGCCAAGCGCGTTGTCCTGGCGCAGTTGCAGCACCGCGTGGGGGCGCCGGCCGGTGCGCGGGTCGGTCAGGCCAACCGGCTTCATGGGGCCGTAGCGCGGGGTTTCGCGTCCGCGCGCGGCCATGATCTCGATGGGCAGGCAACCCTCGAAATACGGGGTCGAGGCCTCCCAGTCCTTGAACTCGGTCTTGTCGGCGGCCAGCAGGGCGTCGATGAAGGCCTCGTAGCCCGCCTCGTCGAGGGGGCAATTGATGTAGTCGGCGCCGTCGCCGCCGGGCCCCGCCTTGTCATAACGGGATTGGAACCACGCGGTCTCGAAATCGATCGAGTCCTTGTGGACGATCGGCGCGATGGCATCGAAGAACGCCAGTTCGTCGGCGCCGGTCAGGCGCCGCACGGCCCCGGCCAGGTCGGGCGAGGTGAGCGGCCCGGTCGCGACGATAACCGAGTCCCACCCCGCCGGGGGCAGGCCGGCCACCTCCTCGCGGCGCACCTCCACCAGGGGCTCGGCCCCCAGGCGCGCCGTGATCTCGTCCGAGAAGCCGACCCGATCCACCGCCAGGGCGCCGCCCGCCGGAAGCTTGTGGGCGTCGGCCGCCGCCATGACCAGGGACCCGAGGCGGCGCATCTCCGCATGCAGGAGGCCAACCGCGTTGCGCGCGGCATCGTCCGAGCGGAACGAGTTGGAGCACACCAGTTCGGCCAGGCCGTCGCCCTGGTGCGCCTCGGTGCCGCGCACCGGGCGCATTTCGTGCAGCACCGCGGGCACGCCCGCCCGGGCAAGCTGCCACGCCGCCTCGCCGCCGGCCAGACCGCCGCCGATCACGTGCACGGGGGATGTATTTGTCGGGCTCATGGTTGCTCAGAGTATCGGCGCCCAAGGCGGACGCAAGCGCCGCCTGCGTCCCACACGGAACAAGGGGGCAAGCCATGATGGCCCGACCCCTTGTTATAATTGGCTCCGCGGGCAGGACTCGAACCTGCGACCCGGTGGTTAACAGCCACCTGCTCTACCAACTGAGCTACCGCGGATCAGGGGCCGCCCGAGGGCGGCGGTGTGCCCGTTTGCGGGCCAACCCGAGCGGCGCGGTTTATATCAAAGCCGCCGGCATGGGGCAAACGCTTTGCCGCGGCGGTGTCTCACGCGCCGGCGACAACCGCGAGGATGCATTGCGCGACCGGCAGGTAGTCCGAATTGGGCATGTGGAACCAGCGGAGGAATTCCGCCGTGGACATTCCGCCCGATAGCCATGTGTCGAGAAACATCCGGCTGACCGGATGCAGATGCTCTGGCAGGCAGGCGAGGATTCCATGGGGCATGTCGGTTCCGCTCGGTTTTGGGCGCTTCGCTGGGCCGCGCCACGGCGTCCGCGCCCCAATACATTGTGGGGACTTTATAGCATATTCGCCATTCGTCCACGACCCTGGCTGCCCGCGAGAGCCCGGGTCGGCGCGACCCCACGCGTCGCGGCGCCGGTCGTGGCAGCGATTGCGTAACGAATTTTCCGCTATTCTATCGCCCCGCGCGCATGGGAGGGGCGCGATCTCGGCCTGGGCAGGCATGACGGAGCCGAACATGATCGGTCTCGATCGCGGAGCCACCATGGCGTCTTTCGCGTCCCTCGGGGCCCGGACCCCCGAATCCCCGCGCCCCGTATATTCCGGGCGACGGACACAGGTATGCCGGCGCGGGTGCCGCTTGCTCGTTCTTGGCGCGGTGGTGCTCGCGCTTGCCTCGGCGTTCGCCGCGCACGAGCGCGCGCCGGGTGTCGCCAGCGGCCCATTCCGGCCCGGCGGGATGGAGGTCGCGACCGCGGGCCGGCTGCTGCACATGGGCGGCGGAGCCATGGCCGGTTGCCTCAAGGCGGGCGAGACCGACCGCCAAGGCGGCCCGGAGCGGGCGCAGCTCAGCGCCCTGTTCGAGATCATGGCGCGTAGCCCGACCGGCGAAGCCGTGTTGCGCCAGGCGCGCCGCAAGGGCGTCCACGTGTGCATCGACGCGGCGACCGACCTGCTCGCGTATTACTTCGCCGGCTCGCGCGTGGTCGGGGTCGGCGCGGGACTCTCGGAAGGGGCGCGCATCGCGTTCCTGGCGCACGAGCTGGCGCACGTACCCCAGCACCCGCGCTACTCGGACAACCGGTATTTTCCGGCGCGCGATCTCATCCTTCTGCGCCGCATGCGCGAGGCGGCGGCCGAGGCGATCGCCACGCGCATCGCCTGGGAGCTCCGCGCGCGCGGGTATGCCGGGGCCTGGCGGGAGAAGCGCGCCACCCACTACGCGGATATGACCCGGGCCTTCGCGCGCGCGATCGAGCGGGGCGCCGGCGAGGACGAAGCCACCCGCGCCGCGTTCGACCGGTGGTTCGCGGCGCGCTGGCGGCGCAACGTCTACGACGGCATGACCATCGATCACCTGGAGCGCATCGCCAGCGACTCCACGGGGCTGGTGACGCCCCGGCGCGCGCTCAGTCACGATTTTCTGCTGGGGATCGGGCAAATCGGTACGCGTAACTTTCTGGCCGCGACCGGCGGGCCGAGCCTGACCGGGCCGCCCTATGCCACGGATGTCTCGGCGGCCCACGCCGGGCGCCTGCTACGGGTCCTGGCGGGCGGCGCGCGGGAAGCCGGTGCCTACGGCGCGTTTCCGCTGGTCGCCATCGGAGCCTGATCGTTGGAGACGGGTTCAATCGCCAGGCGGGTTCCCGCGCGCCAGGCCCGTGGCTCCACGTAGAGGCCACCGTAGATGCCCATGCCCACGGCGCGGGCCTCGCGCAAATTGGCCAGATAGGGGTTGGCATCGGCGGGCGCGAGCACGGCCAGGCCGCGGTTGACCATTTCGGCCGCCAGATCGAAGTCGCCCGCCTTGCAGATTCCCCTGGGCACGGCGCCGGCCCCGGCGCTCAGGGCCAGGCAGCGCACGGCCCGCCCGCGTACGAGGCGATCGAGCACTCGCGCGGCCTCCCGACCGCACGCCCATGGCTGGCCGCCGCGCGCGCACACCTGCGTCGGCTCGGGGGCGTCGATGCCATAGAGATCGATGACGCGGCCGGCCAGCTCGATGGTATCCCCGTCGAGGGCCCGCGCGGCCTCGCCGGCGGGCGCGGCGAGTCCGGCGAGAACGATCAGGAAAGCAACCATGATAGGCGCCGAGTCTGCCATGGCCCCGGCGGGCGCGAAAGCCCGGCGCGGCGCGTCGTCCGGTGAGGGTGGCAATATAGGAAATGGAGGCCCGGGCCGGAATCGAACCGACGTACGGGGCTTTGCAGGCCCCTGCATAACCACTCTGCCACCGGGCCGGATCGAAGCGGGACGGGGAGGTATACGGCCCGCTCCCCGGGGCGGTCAAGCGCCGGCCCGGGTATCGGCCGCGCGCCGGCGATCGTGGCGGCGATTGTATTGTGCCCGGATCGCAATTATAAGACCCGGCAGCCTGCTCGCTCCACCCGTGGCCGAGTTCGCCAAGCGCGGCCGCCGAAATATGCACGAAATGCCATGACCGAGACCGCCGCCGCCGCCGCCCGCCTGAACATGGTCGAATCGCAGCTCCGCACCAACAAGGTGACCAACGCCGAGCTCCTGGCCGCCTTCGAGGCCGTGCCGCGCGAGCTTTTCGTACCCGAGGCCCTGCGTGGCATCGCATATGTGGACGAGGATATTCCGCTCGGGCACGGCCGCCACGCGATGGAGCCCATGATCCTGGCCCGGCTGCTGCAAGCCGCGGCGCCGCGGCCCGGCGATATGGCGCTCGATCTTGGCTGCGGCACCGGCTATGCGGCCGCCATATTGGCGCGCCTCGCCGAAACGGTGGTGGCATTGGAGAGCGACCATGGGCTCGCGGAGCAGGCCAACCGGACCCTGAGCGAGCTGGGCGTCGATAACGCGGTGGTGATCGAGGGGCCCTTGAGCGAGGGATATCCGCGCCAGGCTCCCTACGATGTTATCCTGGTCAATGGCGCCGTTGGCGCGGTGCCGCCGCACCTGGCCGCGCAGCTTGCCGAGGGTGGGCGGTTGGTCGCCGTTGTGCGCGGGGCGTCCGGCCCGGGGCGGGCCACGCTCCTGCAAAAGGCCGGCGGCGTAATATCCGGCCGCGTTGTCTTCGATGCGTCGGTACCGTTCTTGCCCGAGTTCGAACCCGAGAGCGGGTTTGTCTTCTGAGCCCGCCCCCGCGCGGGTCAGTGGGGAGTGGACCAGCGGGGAACGGGCCGGCGGGCGCGGACCAAACCCCTGTGATCGAGTACCGGGAGGTGGCGTTACTGACCTGTTAACCTTCTTTGTGCTTATTTGCTGGGATGTTGGTAGACTTTCGGACCCGATTGGGCTGGATGTGAACCGGGAGCACGCCCGATGAGCCAGAGTCTTGGTGGCCGTGGATACGCGCTGGGCGCCGCATGGGCGCTCGCGCTCGGCCTTTGGGTCGGGATCGCGCAGGGCGCCGCCGCGCAGACGCTGAGCGAGGCGCTGGCCAACGCGTATACCACGAATCCATCCCTGGCCGCGGCGCGGGCGGGCTTGCGCGCCACCAACGAAGGCGTGCCCCAGGCGCTCTCGAACTGGCGGCCGACCGTGACCGTGAACGGGTCCGCGGGCAAGCAACACCTGGAATCCGAATCGTCCTTTTTCTCGGCTAAGCAGAACACGGATCCCACGGAGATCGCGATCCGGCTCGATCAACCAATCTATCGCGGCGGGCGCACGATCGCCGGCACCGCGGCGGCCGAAAACGATGTGCGGGCCGCGCGCGCCGATCTTGTCTCGGTTGAACAGACCGTCCTCTTGGACGCGGCGACCGCCTATATGGATGTGTGGCGGGATCAGGCGGTGCTGCGTCTGACCATCAGCAACGAGCGGGTCATTCAGCGCCAACTGGAGGCGGCCCAGGATCGGTTCACCGTGGGCGAGTTGACACGTACCGACGTGGCCCAGGCGGAGACCCGCCTGGCCGTGGCACGCGCCGATCGAATCGCCGCGCAAGGCGACCTAACGCGACCCGCGCCGTTTACGAGCAAGTGATCGGCGCGGCGCCCGGAAGCCTGGCGGCCGCGCCAAAAATTTCCGGCCTGCCGGACACCAAGAAAAGCGTGATCGGTCTGGCGACCGCTGCAAATCCCGGCATTCTCTCGGCCACGTTCGCGGCCAAGGCCGCCCGCAAGCGCGTGCGCGAGGCGATCGGCGAGCTGCTGCCCAGTTTGTCCCTGGTCGCCACGGCAAGCCGCAACGAGGAAACCTCGCAGAACGATTCACTGACCAAGGACGCACGGGTGGCCGCGGAAATCTCGATCCCGCTCTATCAGCAAGGCGCCGTGTCCAGCCGGGTGCGCGAGGCGAAGCAGATCGCCAGCCAACGCCGCGTCGAGATCGAGGAAGAGCGCCGCCGAATCGAGCAGGAGGCTGTGCGTGCCTGGGAAAGCCTGCAAAGCGCACGGGCGCAGATTCAGTCCTTCGAGTCCGGGGTCAGCTCCGCCGAGATCGCGCTCGAGGGCGTGCGCCAGGAGAATCAGGTGGGCGCGCGCACGGTCCTGGACATCCTGGACGCGGAGCAGGAGCTCTTGGATGCGAAGGTAAATCTCGTGCGCTCCCAGCGCGACGACGTGGTTTCGAGCTTTGAGATGTTGTCCGTCATCGGCCGCTTGACGGCGCGGGATCTTGCGCTTCCGGTGGCGCTGTACGATCCGGAAGACGCTTACCGCCAAGTGCGGGACAAATGGTTTGGCCTTGGCGTGCCCGGCACCGACTGAGTGCGCGCCACCTTGTCACGCCATGGAATTTTTGAACGATGAGCGACACCAAAGGCCAAGCCGAACCCACGATGGAGGAGATCCTGGCCTCCATCCGGCGGATCATCTCGGAGGACGATCCCGAGGGTGAGACGGAGGAGTCGGTTGAGGCCGAGCCCGAGGCACGGGCGGAGCCCGAGCCGGAACCAGAACCAGAGCCAGAACCGGAGCCCGAGCCAGAACCGGAGCCAGAACCAGAACCAGAACCAGAACCGGAAAAGGCGGACGATGGCGACGAGGTTCTGGATTTAACCCAGAAAGTGAACGAGGACGGAACCGTGGTCGATTTGGCGGCGGCGCGCGCGGAAGAAGAAAGCTCGGCGAAGATCAGCCAGGAGGATCTGGACGCCATGTTCGATTCCCCGGCCACCGAGACGCCGGCCGAGGAAGAGCCCGCCGATGAGGGGCCGGTCGATCAGAGCGATATCGATTCCATGTTCGATGCGAAACCCGAGCCCGAGCCCGAGCCGGAACCCGAGCCCGAGCCCGAGCCTGAACCCGCCGAACGCTCGGATTTCGATCCCGAGGCCGATAGCCTGCTCGCCCCGGAAACCCAGGCGGCCACGGCCGGGGCGCTAGGGGCGTTGGTTCAGGCGGCGGTGAGCGAGCGCGCCGGCGTGCGGATCGGCGACGGGCGCACCCTGGAACAGATCGTGCGCGAAGCCCTGGCTCCGGAACTCAAGGCGTGGCTTGATGCCAACCTCGCACCGTTGGTAGAACAGATCGTGCGCGAGGAGATCAAGAAAATGGCCCGCCGCGTCGAGGACCAGTAGCCCCATCGTTCGTCGAACGTTCGCCCTGGTGGGCGGCACTCCGGCTATCGTGCCGACCGCGCGCGCGGGCGCCGCCGCTCGGTTCCAGGCGGCCGAAGAATAAAGGATATGCCAGCGATGCTGGATAAGACGTACCGGCCCGCCCAGGTCGAGCCGCGGCATTACGCCGAGTGGGAATCCTCCGGCGCGTTCGCCGCGCACCCGGAATCGGGAGCCAAGCCCTATACCATCATGATGCCGCCGCCGAACGTGACCGGCAGCCTGCACATGGGCCATGCGCTCAATACCACGATCCAGGACATTCTCATCCGCTACCACCGCATGCGCGGGCGCGACGCCCTGTGGCAGCCGGGCATGGACCATGCGGGCATCGCCACGCAGATGGTGGTCGAGCGCCAGTTGGCGGAGGAGGGCAAGGACCGCCACGACCTGGGCCGCGAGGGCTTCGTCGCCCGGGTTTGGGAGTGGAAGGCCGAATCGGGCGGCACTATCACTCGGCAGTTGCGCCGCCTGGGCGCCTCGCCCGATTGGCCGCGCGGGCGCTTCACCATGGACCAGGGACTGTCCAAGGCGGTGCGCAAGGTCTTCGTCGAACTCTACAAAAAAGGGCTGATCTACAAGGACAAGCGTCTGGTCAACTGGGATCCGAAGCTGCACACGGCGATCTCGGACCTGGAGGTGCGGCAGGTGGAGATCAAGGGCCACCTGTGGCACTTCAAGTATCCCATCGAGGGCATGGACGAGACCTACATCGTGGTCGCCACCACCCGGCCCGAGACCATGCTCGGCGATACCGCGGTCGCGGTGCACCCCGAGGACGCGCGCTACACCAGCCTGATCGGCAAGCACGCGATCCTGCCCCTGGTCGGCCGGCGCATCCCCATCGTGGCCGACGAGCATGCCGACCCGGAAGCGGGTAGCGGCGCGGTCAAGATCACCCCGGCGCACGATTTCAACGATTTCGAGGTCGGCCGCCGGCACGGCCTGGAGATGGTCAACATCTTCGACGCCGACGCGCGCGTCAACGACGCGGCGCCGGCCAAGTACCGGGGCATGGACCGCTATGAGGCGCGCGCGGCCGTGGTCGCCGATCTGGAGGCGCTCGGGCTGGTCGCCGGGATCGAGGATCATGTGCACGCCGTACCTCATGGCGACCGGTCCGGTGTCGCCATCGAGCCATGGCTGACCGATCAGTGGTACGTGGATGCCGCCACCCTGGCCAAGCCGGCGATCGCCGCGGTCGAGGAGGGGCGCATCGCCTTCGTGCCCAAGACCTGGGAGAACACCTACTTCGAGTGGATGCGCAACATCCAGCCCTGGTGCGTCTCTCGCCAGCTCTGGTGGGGCCATCGCATCCCCGCGTGGTATGGGCCGGACGGGGAGATTTTCGTCGAACATGACGAGGGCGCGGCCCACGCGGCGGCGGCGGCCCACTACGGCGAGGCGGTGGAGCTGACCCACGACCCGGATGTGCTCGATACGTGGTTCTCCTCCGCGCTGTGGCCGTTCTCCACCCTCGGCTGGCCGGACGAGACGCCGGAGCTCGCGCGCTATTACCCCGGCGATGTGCTGGTTACGGGCTTCGACATCATTTTCTTCTGGGTTGCCCGGATGATCATGATGGGCCTGGAATTCATGGGCGACGTGCCCTTCCACACGGTCTACATCCACGCCCTGGTGCGCGATGCCCAGGGCCAGAAGATGTCGAAATCCAAGGGCAACGTGATCGATCCCCTGGAGCTGATCGACACCTTCGGCTGCGATGCCCTGCGCTTTACCCTGACCGCGCTGCTGGCCCAGGGCCGGGATATCAAGCTGTCGGAATCGCGGGTTGCCGGCTACCGCAACTTCGTCACCAAGCTCTGGAACGCCGCGCGTTACTGCCTCATGAACGGCGCCGCGCTCGATCCCGGGTTCGATCCCGTTGCGTGCCGGCAAACGGTCAATCGCTGGATCGTGGGCAAGGTCGCCGAGACAGCGCGCGAGGTGGAAGAGGCGCTCGCCGCCTACCGCTTCAACGACGCGGCCAACGCCCTCTACCATTTCACTTGGCACACCTTCTGCGATTGGTACCTGGAGTTCACCAAGCCGATTCTGACCGGCGACGATGACGCCGCCGCGGCGGAAACCCGCGCCGCCGTGGGCTGGGCGCTGGGCCAGCTCCTGCACCTGATGCACCCGATCATGCCGTTCATCACCGAGGAGTTGTGGGCGCACCTGGGCGGCGCGGAGGAGGGGCGGCTGATTAGTTCGCCCTGGCCGCGCCATGACGCCAATTTGATCGACCCGGCGGCCGCGGCGGAGATGGACTGGGTGATCCGCCTGATCTCCGAGGTGCGCGCCGTGCGCTCCGAACTGAACGTACCGGCGGCGGCCCGGATTCCCCTGATGGTCAAGGACGCCAACGACGCGGCGCTGGCGCGCCTGGCGGCCCACGAGGGCCTGATTACCCGCTTGGCGCGGCTCGCCTCGGTCGGGCGCGCGAGCGGCCCAGGGTCGAACGGTGGGGCGACGAACGGGGCGGTGCCCATCATGCTCGACGACGCCACCGCCGTGCTGCCTCTCGAAGGGGTGATCGACCTGGCGCAAGAGGCCGCGCGCCTGCGCCGGGAGGTCGAGAAGGCGGCGGGCGAGATCGCCAAGATCGACAAGAAGCTCGCCAACCCCAACTTCCTGGCCAAGGCGCCGGGCGGTGTTGTCGAGGAGCAACGGGAGCGCCGCGCGGAAGCGGCGCAGCTCCACGAAAAGCTGGCCACGGCGCTGGACCGCATCGACGCCTGAAGTGACCCGCGCGGTCTACACCGGGGAGCAAACCATGAGCGCGAGAACCATCCTGAAGGAAATCCTGCCCCCTATCGCCGTGAAAGCAATTCAGGGTTTTCGGAGATCTTCCGTAAGAGAATCAGTTGGAGAGAAAGAATCGGATTGGTATGACCAGGCATTTGAAGATAGCTCCAGTCAAACAGTTCATTACACGCAATCCCCATATTATCCGGTTACGACCGTTATATTGGATAGGGTCGGAAAGATAAAAAACAGGTCGGTATTGGAGATTGCCTGCGGCGCCGGTCAATTGGCCATGGCGCTTCATGACATGGGTCTTTGCGAAAATTATCGCGGCTTCGATTTTTCCGTGAAGCGGATCGAGCAGGCGCGGAAAATCCTGCCCAACGCACAATTCCATATCGCGGATGCATTCGAGACGGAGCTATTCGATAAAGCCGATTACGATCTGGTGATATCGACGGAATTTCTTGAACACATAAATTCCGATCTGGACGTTCTGAAAAGAATCAAGGCTGGCGCGCATTTTATCGGGACGGTGCCGAACTATCCCTGGGTGTCGCACGTGCGCCACTTTCAAGATGCCGGCGAAGTGGCCGATAGATACGGGCCCTACTTCCTTGAGTTCAACGTTTGCCCGATTTTGATGAAACCCGCCGGGCAGACCATATTCGTGCTCGAAGGCATAAAGACCTGAGGGTCGGGATCGGGGCGCGAGGGCGGCGTGGCCTCGATTTCGCGTGCGGGGTCTAATTCGCCCGCAGGTCCTCGATGAAGGCGATCAGGTTCTCGATGTCGCGCGGCGACAGGTGAAACTGCCGCATGGGCCAGTGGGGCTTGCGCAGGTATGTGCGCAGGTGCGCGGCGGTATATGTCTCCGAATCGTCGGCGATGGCCTGGAAGCGCGGCGCGTCGAGCGTCTCCAACCCTTTCGTGCTGTATCCCGGGACCTGGTGACAGCGCGCGCAGTACTCGGCGACGATGCCCCTGGCGGCGTTGGCGTCGCCCGCGGCCATGGCGGGATGCGCGCCCACGGCGAGCATGACCGTGGCCGCCAGTACAATCTCCCGTCCAATCGATCGGCTCATGGGTGGTCTCCAACGGTTCTTGCAAGGTTAAGCAAGTTTTCGTCGCGCGCCTTGAGCCATGTCAAGAGCGCGGGTGCGTATGACGGGAAATCTCTTGGTAGGCCGGTGGGCGGGCGGTTATTCTCGGCTCAACATTCGCGATCATCCGCTTGAACGCCAAGGAAAGTTTTTGTCATGCCGCTCGATTCCGCCGTCAATCCGACCTTCGACAAGTCCAAGCTGCCCAGCCGCCACGTCTCGGTCGGGCCCGCCTCGGCGCCGCACCGCTCGTATTATTACGCCATGGGCATGACCGACGAGGAGATCGCACAACCCTTCGTTGGCGTGGCGACCTGTTGGAACGAGGCGGCGCCCTGCAACATCTCCCTGGCGCGCCAGGCGCAGGTGGTCAAGAAGGGCGTCAAGGCGGCCAACGGCACCCCGCGCGAGTTCACCACGATCACCGTGACCGACGGCATCGCCATGGGCCACGCGGGCATGAAATCGTCCCTGGTCAGCCGCGATCTGATCGCCGATTCGATCGAGCTGACCATGCGCGGCCACTGCTACGACGCCATGGTCGGCTTGGCGGGTTGCGACAAGTCACTGCCCGGCATGATGATGGCCATGGTGCGCCTCAACGTGCCGTCGATCTTCATGTACGGCGGGTCGATCCTGCCCGGGCGCCTGAAGGGCAAGGACATCACCGTGCAGGACGTGTTCGAGGCGGTGGGCGCCCATTCCGCCGGCAATATGTCGGACGCGGACCTGCGCGCGATCGAGTGCGCGGCCTGTCCCTCGGCGGGCTCGTGCGGCGGGCAGTTCACCGCCAACACCATGGCCTGCGTCTCCGAGGCGATCGGCCTGGCGCTGCCCGGCTCGGCGGGCGCGCCGGCGCCCTACGAATCGCGCGACGCCTACGCCGAGGCGTCGGGCGAGGCGGTGATGGCGTGTCTCGCGCGGGGCATCCGCCCGCGCGATGTGGTCACCCGCGAGTCCCTGGAAAATGCCGCGCGGGTGGTGGCCGCCTCGGGTGGCTCCACCAACGCCGGCCTGCATTTGCCGGCGATCGCCAACGAGGCGGGGATCGAATTCGATCTGGACGACGTGACCAGGATCTTCCGCGAAACCCCCTATATCGCCGACCTCAAGCCCGGCGGGCGCTATGTGGCCAAGGATCTGTTCGAGGTCGGCGGAGTCGGCGTCATCATGCGCGCGTTGCTCGACGGCGGCTATCTGCACGGCGATTGCCTGACCGTGACCGGGCGCACCATCGCCGAGGACTTGGCGGCAACCCCGTTCCCCACGGGGCAGGACGTGGTGCGGCCCACGTCGGCCCCGATCACGCCCACGGGCGGGGTGGTCGGCTTGCGCGGCAACTTGTCGCCGGAAGGGGCGATCGTGAAGGTCGCGGGCATGAAGAACCAGAAATTCCGGGGCCCGGCGCGGGTGTTCGAGTGCGAGGAGGATGCCTTCAAGGCGGTGGAAAGCCGTGACTACAAGGAGGGCGAGGTTTTGGTCATCCGCTACGAAGGGCCCAAGGGCGGCCCCGGCATGCGCGAGATGCTGGCCACCACCGCGGCGACCTACGGCCAGGGCATGGGCGACAAGGTGGCGCTCATCACCGACGGGCGCTTTTCCGGCGCCACGCGGGGATTCTGCATCGGTCACGTGGGGCCGGAGGCGGCGCTCGGCGGCCCCATCGGCCTGCTCAAGGATGGCGACATGATCGCCATCGACGCGGAGGCGGGCACCATCCAGGTCGAGCTATCGGACGCGGAGCTGGCGGCGCGGCGCAAGGATTGGACACCGCGCACCCACGATTTTCAGTCCGGCGCCTTGTGGCGCTACGCCCAGACCGTGGGCCCAGCCTATCTGGGCGCGGTCACCCAGCCGGGCGCGAAAGCCGAGACGCACACCTATGCGAATATCTGAGCGGGCCGGGTAACAGGACGTACCATGGCACGCATCGCAATCGGCGGCTTTCAGCACGAGACCAACACCTTCGCCCCGACCAAGGCGACGTTCGAGGATTTCGCGCGTCCGGGCGGCTGGCCCGGGCTGACCCGTGGCGCGGCTATCTTTCCCGCCATGGACGGGGCCAACCTGCCCATCGCCGGCTTTATCGACGCCGCCCGCGCCCTCGGCCACGAGCTTCTGCCCCTGTCGTGGGCCCAGGCCACCCCCTCGGCCCACGTCACCGACGACGCCTTCGAGCGCATTGTCGGGCAGATCGTCGATGATCTGGCGGCGCTTGGCGGCTTGGACGGGGTTTACCTGGACCTGCACGGCGCCATGGTGAGCGAGAGCCACGAGGACGGGGAGGGCGAGGTCTTACGCCGGGTGCGCGCGGCCGTGGGTGACGAAACCCCGATTGTCGCGAGCCTGGACCTGCACGCCAACGTGACCGCCGAGATGGTGGAGCGGAGCGATGCCCTGATCGCCTACCGCACCTATCCCCACGTGGATATGGCCGAGACCGGCGCCCGCGCCGCGCGGGTGCTCGATGGACTGCTCTCGGGACGCGGCGGGCGCTACAAGGCGTTTCGCAAGATTCCCTTTCTGGTGCCGATCCAGGCCGGGTGCACCATGGTCGAGCCGGCCAAGGGGCTTTATGCGCGGGTGGCGGAACTGGAGGCCGACGGGGTGACCAGCGTGTCTTTCGCCGCCGGCTTCGGCCCCGCCGATATTCGCGAGTGCGGCCCGGCGGTGATGGCCTATGGGGTGGATCAGGCTGCGGCCGATGGCGCGGCCGCCGCGCTATACGACGAGATCCTGGCCAGGGAGCCGGATTTCGTGGCCAAGGTTTGGGACCCGGAGGCGGCGGTAGCCCATGCGATCGCCCGCGCGCGCGGGGCGACCAAGCCGATCGTGCTCGCCGATTCCCAGGACAACCCGGGCGGCGGCGGCAACAGCGATACGGTGGGCCTGCTGGAAGAGCTGATCGTGCAAGGGGCCGAGGACGCGGCGCTCGCCATCCTGTGCGACGGCGAGGCGGCGGCCGCCGCCCACGCCGCCGGAGAGGGGGCGGAGATCGCGCTCGCGCTTGGCGCCAAGTCCGGCCTGCCCGGGCATCGGCCCCTGGAGGCGACCTTCCATGTGGAGCGATTGGGCGACGGGCGCTTTGCCGGCACCGGGCCGTTCTATCGTGGGGTTCACGCGGAACTCGGGCCCATGGCGCTCCTGCGCGTGGGCGGCGTTCGCATCGTGGTCGCCACGCGCAAGTTGCAGGCGGCGGATCAGGCGATCTTCCGCCATCTAGGGGTGGAGCCGACGGCACAAAAGATTCTGGTGCTCAAGAGCTCGGTTCATTTCCGCGCCGATTTTGCCCCCATCGCGGCGGAGATTCTGGTGGTCAAGGCGCCCGGGCCGAACGCGCTCGACTACAGCGAGCTCGCCTACCGCAACCTGCGGCCGGGGGTGCGCCTCATGCCCATGGGCGAACCGTTCGAACCCTAATCCTGGCCGTCGGCCGGCGAGGCCCCGGCGTGGGCGGGCAGGTGCTCGTCCAGGCGCAACCAGGGCAGGCGGCTTTCACTCCAGATGTGATAGGCGGGCGTTGCGTCCTGGGGCCGGTCCAGGGAGCAGAGCGTCACGTCCACGTCGTCGGGGCGCTGGGTCGTGCGAAAGGTCAGTTGGGTGCCGCACGCCGCGCAGAACGCGCGGGTGCCGTGGTCCGACGAGCGATAGCTGGCCGGCGCGCCGGCGGTCAACGCGAAGCGCGCGGGCGGCACCGTGATCCACGGCACCGCCGGGGCGGCGTTGGCCCGGCGGCACAGGGCGCAATGGCAGTAGACCGCGTCGCCAAGCGGCCCCGCGACGCGATAGCGCACCGCCCCGCACAGGCAGCCGCCCTCGTGGGTCTCGGGTTCGCTCATGAGTCCGTCTCCTCCCTCAACTCGCACCAAATGGGGGTGTGGTCCGAAGCCTTGGGCCGATCGCGAGCATCGCGGTCAATCTCGCACGCCTCCAGGCGGTCGGCGGCTTGCGGGGAGAGCAGCAGATGGTCGATGCGCAGGCCCCGGTCGCCGGCCCAGGCCATGCCCTGATAATCCCAGAAGGTATAAGCGCGCGTCTCGGCATGCAGGGCGCGGTAGGCGTCGGTCAGCCCCAGGTTGACCATGGATCGGAAGGCTTGGCGCGTTTCCAGGCGGTAGAGGGCGTCGTCCACCCAGCCCGCCGGATCGTACACGTCCTCGGGGGCGGGGATGACGTTGTAGTCGCCGCCCAGGACAAACGCCTGCTCGCCCGCCAGAAGGTCCGCCACGTGAGCGCGCAGGCGGGCCATCCAGCGCAGCTTGTAGGGGTATTTCTCCGAGGCGACCGGGTTGCCGTTGGGCAGGTAGATGGAGGCCACGCGCACCCCGCGCACGGTCGCCTCCGCGTAGCGCGCCTGCTCGTCCTCCGGGTCGCCGGGCAGGCGGGTCAGCGGGTCCTCGGCCCGGTCGCGCGAGAGGATCGCAACGCCGTTGTAGGACTTCTGCCCGACCACCAGCGCTTGGTAGCCCCGGGATTCGAATTCCAGATAGGGGAAAGTCTCCGCGACCGTCTTGATCTCTTGCAGCAGCAGGACATCGGGCGCGGCCCCGTCCAGCCAATCGAGCACGTTGGGCAGGCGCGCCTTGATCGAATTGACGTTCCAGGACGCGATCTTGAGCATGACGCGCCGAAAAAAGCGTCAGATCGAAAAGGACGAGCCGCAGCCGCACGACGAGGCGGCGTTGGGGTTGTTGATCTTGAAGGCGGAGCCGACCAACTCTTCCACGTAGTCGATCTCCGCGCCGTTCAGCAGGTCCAGGGACGTTTCGTCGACCACCGCGGTAACCTCGCCGTACTCGAAGGTGCGGTCGTCCGGGTTGAGCGTGTCGTCGAAGTCAAAGCCGTATTGAAAGCCGGAGCAGCCGCCGCCGCTGACCGTGACCCGGAGCATGAGGCCGGGCCGGTTCTCCTGGGCCAGCAACCATGCGACGCGCTTGGCCGCCCGCTCGCTCAGGCGGATGCTCCGCTCGGGTGCCATGGTCTCGGTTTCGCTCACGCCCACCTCGTCTACGCCGTGTTTCCGTCCGTTACATTTGGGTATCCAGGCGCCGGTGTCAAAGGTGGTCTTCACCGTTAACCATGTACCGCGGCTTTCGCGTCGGCCAAGAATAGCCGATAGTCCATCGCCATGACCGCTCGATACGAGCTTGCGCCCTACGCCTGCCGGGTGGAGAAAACCCGGGGCCGGCTCCACCCGGAGCCGGAAAGCGCTACCCGCACCTGCTTTCAGCGCGACCGGGACCGGGTGATCCATTCGACCGCGTTCCGGCGCCTGCAATTCAAGACCCAGGTTTTCGTCTACCATGAGGGCGATCACTACCGCACGCGCCTGACTCACTCCCTGGAGGTCGCGCAAATCGCCCGCAGCATCGCCCGGGCGCTGCGCCTCGACGAGGACTTGGCCGAGGCCCTGGCGTTGGCCCATGATCTCGGGCACCCGCCCTTTGGCCACGCCGGGGAGACCGCCCTCGACCAGGCGATGGCGCCCTACGGCGGCTTCGATCACAACGAGCAGACATTCCGGGTGCTCACGGCCCTGGAACGCCGCTATGCCGGCTTCGACGGCCTCAACTTGAGCTGGGAGACCCTGGAGGGCATCGCCAAGCACAACGGGCCCCTGGCGGGCGAAAGCGCCGGGGCGCGCCCGATCCCGGCCACCATCGCCGCGTTTTGCCAGGGGTTCGACCTGGAGCTTGCGACCCAACCGGGACTCGAGGCCCAGGTGGCCGCGCTGGCCGATGACATCGCCTACAACAATCACGATATTGACGATGGTCTGCGCGCCGGCCTGTTCGAGCCCGAGGACTTGGCGCCAGTGCCTCTGGTGGGCCCGGTGTTCGCGGAGGTCGCGCGCACCCATCCGGGGATCGAGCGGGCGCGCCTGATCCACGAATCCGTGCGCCGGCTGATCGACCGCATGGTGGGTGACCTGCTGGCCGAGACACGCCGGCGCCTGGCCGCCGCCGCCCCGGGCTCCGCCGCCGACGTGCGCGCGCTGGGCCAGCCGGTGGTTGCGTTTTCCGCGGCAATGGGGGAGAACGACCGCGCGCTCAAGGCGTTTCTGTTCAAACGCATGTACCGGCACGAGCGGGTCAACCGCATGACGGCCAAGGCGCGGCGCGTGGTGCGCGAGCTGTGCGCGGCCTATCTCGATCGTCCCCAGGCCATGCCGCCCGAGTGGCGCAGGGCGGCGGCCGAGCGGGACGCCCCGGGCCGCGCGCGGCTGATCGCGGACTACGTGGCCGGCATGACCGATCGTTTCGCGCTCGAGGATCACCAAAGATTGTTCGGCGATACGCTTTAAATGAACCCATTCAAGGACTTCAAGTCTATCGTTCTTAAGGAACTCGAGGCGATGGCCGTGGCCGGCGCGCTGCCCGCCGGGCTCGATTTTAGCCGTGTCGCCGTGGAGCCGCCGCGCGACCCCGCCCACGGCGACATCGCGACCAACGCGGCGCTTGTGCTGGCCAAGCCGGCGCGCGCCAACCCGCGTGTCCTGGCCGCGGCGCTGGCCGAGCGCCTGGGCGCGCGCCAACAGGTGGTCGAGGCCACGGTGGCCGGGCCCGGCTTCATCAACCTGCGCCTGGACACGGCGTGCTGGCACGATTGCCTGGCGGGTATCTTGCGCGCCGGGCGCGACTACGGCGGGTCGGCCCTGGGCGCCGGGCGGACGGTCAACGTGGAATACGTCTCCGCCAACCCGACCGGGCCGCTGACCGTGGGCCACGCGCGCGGGGCGGTGGTCGGCGACGCGCTGGCCTCGCTCCTGGCCAAGGCTGGCTACGCGGTTACCCGCGAGTACTACATCAACGACGCGGGAAGCCAGGTGGATGTGCTCGCCGGCTCCGCCTACTTGCGCTACCGGGAGGCCCTGGGCGAGGATATCGGCGACATTCCGGAGGGCTATTACCCGGGCGACTACCTGAAGGACGTGGGCCGCGCGCTGGCCGCGCGCGACGGCGGGAAATGGCTGGACCGGCCCCGAGACGAGTGGCTGCCCCCGGTGCGGCGCTTCGCCATCGACGCGATGATGGACCTGGTGCGCCGGGACCTGGAGGCCATGGGGGTGCATCAGGAGGTGTTCTCGTCCGAGCGCGCCCTGGTCGAGGCGGGCGGGATCGACGCGGTGCTGGAAACCCTGACCGCGCGGGATCTGGTCTACACGGGCACCCTGGAGCCGCCCAAGGGCAAGACGACCGACGACTGGGAACCGCGCCCGCAGACCCTCTTTCGGGCCACGCGCTTCGGTGACGACGTGGACCGGCCCCTCAAGAAATCCGACGGCTCGTGGACCTACTTCGCCACCGACATGGCCTATCACCTGGACAAGTTCCGGCGCGGCGCCGAGGTGATGATCGATGTCTGGGGCGCGGACCACGGCGGCTATATCAAGCGCATGAAGGCCGCGGTCGAGGCGTTGACCGAGGGGCGCGGGCGCCTGGAGGTGCTGATCTGCCAGCTCGTCAAACTCTCGCGCGGCGGCCAGCCGGTGAAGATGAGCAAGCGCGCCGGCACCTTCGTCGCCCTGAGCGAAGTGATCGACGAGGTGGGCAAGGACGTGGTGCGCTTTATCATGCTGACCCGCAAGAACGACGCGCCCCTGGACTTCGACCTGGCGAAGGTGATGGAGCAGAGCCGGGACAACCCGGTATTCTACGTGCAATACGCGCACGCGCGGGTGTCTTCGGTCATGCGCCACGCCGCCGTGGAGTTTCCCGCGATCGCCCTGGAGCCCGTGGCGCTGGCCGACGGGCCCCTGGCGCTCTTGACGGACTCGGCCGAGCTTGGTCTGATAAAGCTGCTGGCGCAGTGGCCGCGCGTGGTTGAGAGCGCCGCGGAGGCATACGAGCCCCACCGTGTTGCCTTTTATCTTTACGACGTCGCGGCCGCTTTTCACGCGCTGTGGACGAAGGGCAAGGACAATACCCGGTTGCGTTTTCTGGTCGATGGAGAGGTGGAGCCAACGGCGGCGCGCCTGGCTCTGCTGCGGGCGGTGGCGATGGTGATCGCTTCCGGCCTCGATGTCTTTGGAGTCCAGCCGGTCGAGGAGATGAGATGATGACCGCCGACCCGAGTCCCGATCGTTTGCGCCTGATTATCGAGGCGGACGAGGCCGCGGAGCGCCTGGGCCTGGACCGTGATGGCTTGTCCGGCGGGCACGACCGCTCACTTCGCGCGGACGATTCGATCCTGGATCTGGAGTCGGATTACGACGAGTCGGAGGACGAGGACGAGTCGGAGGACGAGGGCGAGGGCCGGCGCTCGCGCGTGGTTCCAATGGCCCTGGCGTTGATCGCGCTCGGGGCGTTCGCGGGCGTGGTGTGGTTCGCCTACGACTGGGGCATTTCCGGGGCGGACACCGAGGAGGTGCCGGTTGTGCGCGCGGAGGCGCGGCCGATCAAGACCCGCCCGGCGGTGCCGGGGGGCCGCGAGGTGGCCAACCGGGAGTCGGTCGTTCTTAATGGGATCGTTCCCGATCCCGACAAGCCGCAAGTGGAGCGCCTGCTGCCGCCGCCCGAGGTACCGCGCCCACCGCCGGCAGCCGCCGTGGTCACGGCCCCGGGCACGACAATCAAGATCCCGCCTCGGTCCAACGCGCCGCCACCGCCGCCGGCCGCGAGCGGCCAGGTTGTCGCCAAGGCGGATGGGCAACCGGGTTCGACGAGCGACCTGCAAATTGCCGCGGGCCCCGAGGCAAGCGCGCCGCCGGCGCCCAAGGTCGCGCCGCCCGCCAAATCGGCGACGCCGCGCGCCGCCCCGCCGCAAACCGCGGCCGTGCCGGCTACCGGCGGTTATATGGTCCAGCTTTCCTCGCTCAAGGACGAGGCGGCGGTGTCGGGCGAATGGGCGCGCCTGCAAAAGGCCTATCCGGCGCTGCTCGGCGGGCGCACGCTGGATGTACAGGTCGCCAACCTGGGAAGCCGGGGGGTCTATCATCGGGTGCGCGCCGGGGTTTTCGCCAGCCGTGCCGCGGCCGCGGCCTTGTGCGGCAAGCTCAAGGCGAAGAAGCAGGACTGCTTCGTGGTTCAGAAAAAGCGCTGAGTGAGCGCAAACGCTGTTATCTTTGGTTGCGAAGGCCCGGTCCTGACGGTTCGGGAGCGGGATTTTTTTGCCCAGGCGAACCCTCTCGGGTTCATCCTTTTCGCGCGTAATTGCCAGAACCCGGCGCAGGTGCGGGCGTTGGTCGCGGCGTTGCGCGGCACGATCGGCCGGGCGGACGCGCCGGTCCTCATCGATCAGGAAGGTGGGCGCGTGGCGCGCCTGCGCCCGCCCCATTGGCGCGCGGCGCCGGCGGCGGCGCGCTTCGGGGCGCTGGCGCGAGGCGATTTGGAGCGGGCGTGTCGGGCCGCGCGGCTCAACGCGCGCCTGCTGGCGGCGGAGGTCGGCGCGCTTGGCATATCGGTGGATTGCGCGCCGGTTCTGGACCTTTCCAGCCCGGGCGCGGCGGGGGTCATTGGCGACCGGGCCTTCGGCGACGATCCGGCCCTGGTTGCCGCCCTTGGCCGCGCCTGCTGCGAGGGCATGCTGGAGGGCGGGGTTATACCGGTCATCAAGCATATCCCAGGGCACGGCCGCGCCACCGTGGACAGCCATTTCGAATTGCCGGTGGTGGACGCCACGCGCGCCGCCCTGGAGCAAAGCGACTTTCATCCGTTCAAGGCCCTGGCCGACGCGCCCTGGGCCATGACCTGCCATGTGGTTTATCGCGCGATCGACCCGGACCATCCGGCCACCCTGTCACGGGCCGTGATCGCGGACGTAATTCGGGGCTCCATGGGGTTCGACGGCGTGCTGGTGACGGACGATCTGTCCATGAAGGCGCTGCGCGGCGGGCTGGGCGCGCGCGCGGCGGCGGCGCTCGACGCCGGCTGCGACGTGGCCCTGCATTGCAACGGGGTCCTCGGCGAGATGGAGGATATTCTTGCCGCGGCCCCATCGTTAACGGCGGCGGCGGCGCGCCGGCTGGCCGCGGCGGCGCGCCGGCCCCGGGCCACCGGCGAGGTGGACATGGCGCGGCTCGCCGCGGACCTGAACAATCTCTTGGGCGCGTAGGGCATGAATCAAGATACGATCTACACGGCCACGACCTGGGTGCTGCCGGTCCTGATCGCGATCACGTTTCACGAGGCGGCCCATGGCTTCGCGGCATGGCGCCTGGGCGACGACACCGCCTATCGCATGGGCCGGGTTACGTTCAATCCCCTGCGCCATGTCGATCCCTTCGGCACTATCGTGCTGCCGGCGCTCCTGTTGCTCTCGCCGCTGCCGTTCGTGTTCGGCTGGGCCAAGCCCGTGCCCGTGGCGTTCCATCGCCTGCGCCACCCACGCCGCGACATGGTACTGGTCGCCGCCGCCGGCCCGGGCATGAATTTCGCGCTGGCGGTGGCCTCGGCCCTATTGATGCGCGTGGCGATCCTGGCGCCGACGCCCCTGGCGGAGTGGCTTCTGATCAACCTGGCCCACGCGATTCTCATCAATCTGCTCCTGGCGGTGTTCAACATGCTGCCCCTGCCGCCCCTCGACGGCGGGCGGGTGGCGGTCGGGCTGCTGCCGCCGATGCTCGCCTACCCCTTGGCGCGCATGGAACGCTACGGACTGTTCCTGGTGATCGGGTTACTTTTTTTACTGCCGTATGCCGGCAACTGGTTGGGACTCGACCTGAACGTGTTTTACTGGGTGGTGTGGCGCCCGGTGCAGTGGATGTTGCCGGCGTTCGATGCATTGAGCGGATTCGGATAAGACGAATGAGCGAAGCGGGCGAGCAAACCGACGCGGCGTGGGAGGCCGATGGCGGCACGGGCGCGGTGGCCGGCGCGGATGCGCGCCTGGTTCTCGACCTGGAGGGCTACGAGGGGCCGATCGACGCGCTTCTCGGCCTGGCGCGGGAGCAAAAGGTCGATTTGGCCAAGATCTCGATCCTGGCCTTGGCCGATCAATATCTGCTGTTCGTGACCCGGGCCCGGAGGCTGCGGCTGGAGCTGGCGGCGGACTATTTGGTGATGGCGGCATGGCTGGCCTACCTGAAATCGCGCTTGCTGCTGCCCAAGCCCACGGAGGACGAGGAGCCGAGCGGCACCGAGATGGCGGCGGCGCTCAAGTTTCAGCTTCAGCGCTTGCAGGCCATGCGGGAGGCGGGCGGGCGGCTCATGGACCTGCCGCGCCTGGGGCGCGATGTCTTCGCGCGAGGCGAACCGGTGCCCCTCAGGGTCGTGACCACGACCAGATTCGAGTGCAGCCTGTACGAGCTTCTGGCGGCCTATGGGGCGATGCACCGGCGCACCGAAGGGCCCGGCGCCCTACGTATCGACCCGAGCGAGCTTTATACGGTGGAGGATGCCATTGCCCGCCTGCGCCGTCTGCTTGGCGCGGCGCCGGGGTGGCAGTCCCTCCATGGGTTTCTGCCGCCGGCGTTGCGCGGCGGGCTGGTGTGGCGCTCCGCCATTGCCTCGACTCTCTCCGCCAGCCTGGAGATGGTCCGGCAAGGCCGGGTCGAGCTGCGCCAGGATGGCCCGTTTCGTCCGATTTACCTGCGTAGCGGCCGCGCCGCGGCCCCGGAGGCCTCATGACCGATCGCTTCAACCGATTGCGCCTGATCGAGGCGCTGCTGTTCGCCTCGAGCGAGCCCCTCGGCGCGGCGCAGATCGCCCGCCACCTGCCCGACGACGCGGACCTGGACGCCCTGCTGGACGAACTCGCCGGCCTTTACGCGAACCGGGGCGTGCGACTGGTGCGGGTCGGTGCCCGCTGGGCCTTTCGCACCGCGCCGGATATCGCGCCGCTCATGCAGATCGAAAGCACGGTCGCGCGCAAGCCTTCGCGCGCAGCCATCGAAACCCTGGCCATCGTTGCCTACCACCAGCCGGTCACCCGTGGCGAGATCGAGGAGATCCGCGGCGTGGCGCTCTCGCGCGGCATCCTCGACACCTTGCTGGAGGCGGGCTGGATCAAGCCGCGCGGCCGCCGTCGCACCCCCGGCCGCCCAGTGACCTGGGGCACCACGGACGCGTTTCTCGATCAGTTCGGCCTGGAGAGCCTGGATAGCCTGCCCGGCGTGGCGGAGCTGAAGGCGACGGGCCTGATCGACACGCGCCCCGCGGTGGCCGCCCTGAGCGCGCGCGGGCGCCTGCTCGACCCGAACGAGACGGGCGAGGACACGGACGAGGATGACGGGGACGACTCACCCGGCGACACCGATGGCGACGCGCCCAGCGTTCGGGAGGCTCTGGCGCAGGCGTTCGCAGAGCCGGAAGCCGACGGCGACGATGAGACGGACCCGAGCGCGGAAGCGCCGCAATCGCCGGTTGCCAATGCATCGCGCGCGCCATAGCCTGCGCGCCGTGGCCGGCTCGCGCCGCGCACGTGCCGGACGCGGGCATCGCGCCACGACGTAACCCCTTCGGTCCGGCGGAGACATGGACGCGCTGAAGCTGGAGCACGTCAGCCATGCGTATGGCGACGTGCTGGCCGTCGACGATCTGACCCTCGCGGTGGCGCCGGGCGAGCTTGTGTGCCTGCTCGGGCCGTCCGGTTGTGGCAAGACCACCGCGTTGCGCGTGGCCGCCGGGTTGGAGGCGCTGCAAAGCGGGCGCGTGCTCATGGACGACAAGCCGGTGGCCAACGGGACCGTCGACTTGCCGCCGGAGCGCCGGAGCGTGGGCCTGGTATTCCAGGATTATGCGCTGTTTCCCCATCTCAGCGTGCGCGGCAACGTGGAATTCGGCCTGGCTGGCCTGAGCGGCGTCGAGCGGCGCGAACGCGCCCTGCGCTTGCTGGAGCAGGTCGGTATGTCCGAATTCGCCGACGCCTACCCGCACAACCTCTCCGGCGGGGAGCAGCAGCGCGTGGCTCTCGCCCGGGCGCTGGCGCCCCGGCCGCGCATCATACTGCTCGACGAGCCGTTCTCCGGGCTGGACCGGCAGTTGCGCAACCAGATCCGCGACGAGACCCTGCACATTCTGAAGGAAAGCGGGGCCGCCAGCCTGATGGTGACCCACGATCCGGAGGAGGCCATGTTCATGGCCGACCGGGTGGCGCTCATGCGCCAGGGCGGGATTGTCCAGATCGGCGCGCCGACCGAACTTTATTTCGCGCCCGTTAACGCCTTCGTGGCCAGCTTCTTCGGCGAGGTCAACCGCCTGGAAAGCGTGGTTCGGCAAGGCCAGGTGGAAACCCCGTTCGGGTGGGTCGATGCCCCGGACCGGGTATCCGATACCCGGGTCGAGGTGCTGATCCGCCCGGAGGCCCTGAACCTGCGCCCACTGGGGCCCAAATGCGGGCCCAGCGAACGCCCGGCGCGGGTACTGGCCGCGCGCATGCTGGGCCGCAGCAGTCTGGTGCACCTGAGCGTTCCGGTCCCGGGAGGGACGGATCTTCACGTTCACGCGCGCATTCCAGGCCGGTTTCTGCCCCAGGAGGGCCAATCGCTCGCGGTCAAGCTGGACCGCAGCCAAGCCTTCGTCTTTCCCCTCGCCCGGGACTGAGGCGAGGGCACCGCCCCCCCTCGAAGCGGCCCGGCGGGGCGCCGGGCGCGGGCATTGCGGTGCCTGGGCCTTTTTGCGATAGTCCGCCGCAGGAGTGACGCTGGCTTAGCGCCCGCGGACATAGCATTTCGAGGTATTTAGGAGACCCCCGAATGGGCACGTTCAGTATCTGGCATTGGCTGATCGTCTTGGCGGTCGTACTCGTTCTGTTCGGCGGGGGCGGCAAGATTCCGAAGCTGATGCGCGACATGGGACAAGGCATCAACGCCTTCAAGAAGGGCCTCAAGGAAGAAGATAAGACGAAGGCCCGGACAAACGCGGACGCGGACGACGAGAAGTCGATCGAGCGGGACGACAAGGCCGCCGCCGCGCGCGTGGAGGAGACGGACAAGGCGGCCAGCGGCTGAAAAGCAGACCCCGCCGAGGTTCGCCCGCGGATGCACCGTCACGTTTTACATAGGCTGGCATGTTTGACATAGGCTGGTCCGAGATGGCGGTGATCGCGCTCGTCGCGCTCATCGTCATCGGCCCCAAGGAATTACCCCACGCCATGCGCGCGGCGGCGAAATGGATGCGCAAGGCGCGCGGGCTGGCGCGCGAGTTTCAATCGGGTATCGACGATATGATCCGCGAGGCCGAGTTGGACGACGCGCGCAAGGCGCTGCAGGCGACCCGTGACATGGACCTGAGCAAGGCGATCGAGGAGACCGTGGACCCGACCGGCCAGGTGCGCGAGGAAGCCCAGTCCCTGGAACAGGCGGCGCACGGTGCCGATACCGAGGGGGATGCCGGCGGCGATACGGCGCCGGCCACCGCCGAGGCGCCGGCCAACGCGGAATCGACCAGCGCGGAATCGGCCAGCGCGGAATCGACCAGCGCGGAATCGACCAGCGCGGAATCGACCAGCGCGGCGCCGGCCAACGTGGCGCCGCCCCATTCCCTGACCCCGCCGGCCGCGGCGGGCGAGGCGAGCGAGGATATGGCGGGCACCGGGACAAGCGCCGCCGATGCCGCGGGACGGAGCGCGTGAGCCCGGTGTCGGAGACCACCGACGTTCACAAGATGCCGCTGCTCGATCATCTGATCGAGTTGCGCCGGCGTCTGCTCTACAGCGCGGTGGCGCTCTTGGCGATGTTTCTCATCGCTTTCTATTTTGCCCAGCCACTATTCGATTTTCTGGTCGACCCCCTGGCCCAGATCCTGAGCCAACGCACCAGCGTTCACGGCGCGCGCCGATTGATCTTCACCGATCTGACCGAGGTGTTCTTCACCCAACTCAAGGTCGCGTTCTTTTTCGGAGCCTTCGTCGCCAGCCCGATCTTCCTGACCCAGATCTGGATGTTCGTGGCGCCTGGCCTCTATCGTAGCGAGAAGGCGGCGCTGGCCCCGTTCCTGATCGCCAGCCCGGTGCTGTTCTTCGCCGGCGGCGCGTTGGTCTATTACGTTATCTTCCCGCTCGCGTGGCGGTTCTTCCTGGGGTTCGAGACGCCGGGCGGCAATGGAACCCTGCCCATCGAGCTCGAGGCCAAGGTCAACGAATACCTCTCCCTGGTCATGAAGCTGATCTTCGCGTTCGGCCTATGCTTCCAGCTTCCGGTGATCATGACCCTCCTGGCCAGGGTCGGGCTGGCCACGTCGAAGGGTATGGCGGCCAAGCGCAAATACGCCGTCGTCGGCGTGTTCGTGGTGGCCGCCATCTTCACCCCGCCCGATCCCCTCAGCCAGTTGAGCCTGGCGGTGCCGATCATCGTGCTCTACGAGATTTCGATCCTCATGGCGCGCTTGGTGGAGCGCAAGAAGGCCGCGGCCGAGGCCGAGAACGAGGACGACGAGACCGAGGAGCCGGACGGGAGCGATGACGGCGCGGGTGGCGCGATCACCCCGAGTTGAGCGGGCGGTTGCCCGGCGTGCCCCGGCGGCGTGGACGCGGGCCGGTCCAGGCCCTATAAGGGCCGGTGCCCAGGCAACCCAATTCGAGTCGAGCGAACCGTCCTTTCCCATGTTTGATTTGAAGCAGATCCGCGAGCGGCCGGACGACCTGGATGTTGGCCTGAAGCGGCGAGGGCTCGCGCCCGTCTCGGCCCGGGTTCTGGATCTGGACGCCCGGCGCCGCAAGGCGCAGACCGAGCTGCAAGAATCGCTAGCGGCGCGCAATGACGCCTCGAAGGCGATCGGCGAGGCCAAGCGCAAGGGCGAAGACGCCGCCGAGCGCATGGCCGAGGTGGCCCGGCTCAAGGCGCGCATCGCCGAACGCGAGGCCGAGGCGCGCGCCCTGGCCGCCGAGCTCGACGACCTTCTGGCCGGCCTGCCCAACATCCCCGGTCCCGACGTGCCCGACGGCGCGGACGAGGCCGCCAACGTGGTGGTGCGCACCCACGGGGAGCCTGCGCAATTCGATTTCGCGCCGCGCCAGCATTTCGATCTGGGCGCGGCCGCGGGCCTCCTGGATTTCGCCACGGCGGCCCGCCTGTCCGGCGCGCGCTTCGCGGTTCTGCGCGGCGCCATCGCGCGCATGCACCGGGCGATCGGCCAATTCATGATTGACCTGCACACGCGCGAGCACGGCTACCTGGAGGTGGCGCCGCCCTATCTGGTGCGCGACCATGTGCTGTTCGGCACCGGGCAACTGCCCAAGTTCGGCGAGGATCTATTCCGCACCACGGACGATTTCTGGTTGATCCCCACCGCCGAGGTGCCGCTGACCAACCTGGTGGCGGGAGAGATACTGGACGAGCCGACGCTGCCCTTGCGCTTTACCGCGCTCACGCCGTGCTTTCGCTCCGAGGCCGGGGCGGCGGGCAAGGACACCCGCGGCATGCTGCGCCAGCATCAGTTCGACAAGGTGGAGATGGTCTCGATCGCCCACCCGGAGCGCTCCGACGAGGAGCTGGAGCGCATGACCACCTGCGCCGAGACCGTACTGCAACGCCTTGGCCTGAGCTACCGGGTGGTGGTGCTCTCCACGGGCGACATGGGCTTCGCGGCGCGCAAGACTTACGATATCGAGGTCTGGCTGCCTGGGCAGGGGGCCTATCGCGAGATTTCGAGCTGCTCCAACTGCGGGGATTTTCAGGCCCGGCGCATGAAGGCGCGGTTTCGCGCGTCCGGCGAGAAGGGGACCCGTTTCGTGCATACCCTCAACGGCTCGGGCGTGGCGGTTGGCCGATGCCTGATCGCGGTCATGGAGACCTATCAGCGCGCCGACGGCTCGATCCAGGTGCCCGAGGCCCTGCGTCCCTACATGGACGGACTGAGCGAGATCGCGGGCGATGCATAGCGGCCCGCTGGATCTGGACGGCGCTCGCATCCTGGTCACCAACGACGATGGTATTCACGCGCCGGGCCTGAAGGCGCTGACCCGCATCGCTCGAACGCTGTCGCGCGATGTCTGGGTGGTCGCGCCGGAGACCGAGCAGAGCGCCACCAGTCATTCCCTGACCCTGCGCCGCCCCCTGCGTGCCCGGCGCCTCGCGGCGCGGCGCTTCTCCGTGGACGGCACGCCGACCGATTGCGTGCTGGTCGCCCATCGCCGGCTGATGGCTGCCCGCCCGCCGGACCTGGTGCTCTCGGGCATCAACCACGGGGCCAACCTGGGCGAGGACGTAACCTACTCGGGCACGGTGGCGGCGGCCATGGAGGCCGCGATCCTGGGGGTGCGGGCGATCGCCTTCAGTCAGGTACGCGCGCGCGACGGCGCGATCGATTGGCACACGGCCGAGCAGTATGCGCCCGCCATCGTCCGCGCGCTCGCCGCCCTTGAGTGGCGGCGCGATCTGGCGATCAACGTCAACTTTCCGCCCGGCCCGCCCGAGGCGGTCACCGGCGTGCGCCCCTGCCGCCAGGGGCGGCGCGACGGGGGCACGACCGTGGTTGAGGGCGTCGATCCGAGCGGCCGCCCGTATCTGTGGATCGGCGATTTCCTGAGCGACGAAAGCTCCGGCCGCGAGACCGATTTGGCGGCGGTGATGGAAGGCGCGATCTCGGTGACGCCCCTGCACCTGGATCTCACCCACAAGCATACATTGCGGCGCCTGGAGGAGGTGTTCGGGTGAGCATAGAGGCGCGCAAGATCCGGCTCGTGATGGAGCTGCGCAGCGCCGGCATCCACGATACCGATGTGCTCTCCGCCATGGAGCGGGTGCCGCGCGAGGCGTTCGTGCCCGCGCCGTTCCAGGACCAGGCCTACGAAAATCGCGCCCTGCCCATCACCTGTGGGCAGACCCTCAGCCAGCCCGGGGTCGTGGCCGCGATGACCCAGGCGCTACGCGTGAACCGGCGCCACAAGGTCTTGGAGATCGGCACGGGGTCCGGCTATCAGGCCGCGGTGCTCGCGCGCCTGTGCCGGCGGCTCTATACGGTGGAGCGTTACGCTCAACTTCTGAAAGAGGCCGAGGCGCGGTTCGCCGCCCTTCGATTGCACAACATCACCGCGCGGGTCGACGATGGGCACCGTGGCTGGCCGGAACAGGCGCCGTTCAGCCGCGTCATCGTCACCGCCGCCGCGCCGCGTCTTCCCGAGGCGCTGATCGCCCAACTCGCGCCTGGCGGCATCCTGGTGATTCCCATTGGCCGGGCCGGCGCGGAGCAGGAACTTGTGCGCGTGGTGCGCGCGACGGCGGGCTTGCGCGAGGAGGGTCTCGGGCCGGTGCGGTTCGTGCCCCTGGTGGATGGAGTGGCGGCGGACGGCCCGGGCCTCGCGCCGCCGGCGGCTGGACCCCGGCGGGCGACTCTGGCATGAAGGATTCGGATACTTTCGGCGGTTAGGACGGGCCATGAACCGGCACGTTGGATCGATCCGTGTCCGTTGGGCGGCCATGCGCATGGCGGCCATGGGCACGGTGCTTGTGGTGGGCGGATGCGGCGGGTCCATGCGCGGCGCGTACCTGCCGCCGCCGGACCCGCCGCCGGTCCCGACGCGCAAGCCGGCACCGCCACCCGCGGCCCAGGCGGCCCAGGCGGCCCAGGCGCCCGCACCCGCGTCGGCGGCGGTCGTGGTTCGCTCGCTAAGGCCGGCGCCGGCGCGGGCGCCAGCGGCAAAAACACCATCCCCGGCCGGCGCGGCGGTGGCGGCCACCTTGACTCGTGGCGCGCTGGTCTACCGGGTCCGGCCGGGCGATACGATCTACGGGATTTCGCGCCGGTTCGCGGCGACCTTGCGCGGCGTGATCGAGGCGAACCGCCTGGCCCCGCCGTTCATTCTGAAGGTCGGGCGCATGGTGCGCATTCCAAACCCTCGGGTCCATGTGGTGCGCGCCGGCGAGACCGTCTACGGAATTTCGCGCGGCTACGGCGTCGATATGCGCGAACTGGTGCGCCTCAACCGGATCGTCCCGCCTTACACCATCGCGCCCGGCAAACGGCTGGTCGTGCCGGTATGGGCACCCGGGTCCGGCGCGCCCGCCATCGCCAAGGCGCCAGCCGCGCCGTCGGCCGTGCAAACCGCCGCCCGGTTGGGGCCGCGGCCGGCGCCGCCGCGCGTCAGGTCCGTGCCACCGGTGGCCAAGCCGGCGGTCGGCCCGGCGCGCCGTGCAAGGATTCCGTCGCCGCCGCCGCGCGCGGGCGGCAAGTTCGCCTGGCCAGCGCGGGGCAAGGTGATTGCCCGGTTTGGCGCCAAGGCCGGGGGCCTGCACAACGACGGCATCAACATTGCCGCGCCCCGTGGCGCGCCGGTCCGCGCGGCGGAAAACGGCGTCGTGGTCTATCGCGGCAACGAGTTGCGCGGGTTCGGCAACCTGCTGTTGATCAAGCACGCTGGCGGCTGGGTGACCGCGTACGCCCATAACGACTCGTTTTTGGTGCGGCGCGGGGAGCGGGTGCGGCGTGGCCAGGTGATCGCCCGCGTGGGCAGTAGCGGCAACGTGGCCCGGCCGCAACTTCATTTCGAGATCCGCAAGGGGACCCAGGCGGTCGATCCGAGGCGCCACCTGGGGCCGCAACGCGCCGTGCGCCCCGCCCGCGACGCAACGTAACCAAAACGGTAACGGTCTTGCCTTAGAGTTTCCGGCGGCCACATGTTAGATAGTAGCCGCTAACCAATGGCGCGAAGGAACCATCCCA